>Ga0182013_10000046_pt1 | contig 132160 bp, 95 predicted proteins | sample 612S2MmetaG_FD_120487 | JGI IMG/M metagenome (GOLD analysis project Ga0182013, IMG submission 120487) | Permafrost microbial communities from Stordalen Mire, Sweden - 612S2M metaG | ecosystem: Environmental > Terrestrial > Soil > Wetlands > Permafrost | place: Sweden: Stordalen | collected...
CGCGAATCGCGGCGAACAGTTCCGCCTGCTTCACGGTGTCGACGCCGAGGTCAGCCTCGAGATCGAGGTCCAAGTCCAACATGTCCTGGGGATAGCCGGTCTTCTCCACTACCAAGGCAAGGAGACGTTCCTTCACGTCATCGACAGCGCCGTTGGGTGAGATCGCCGCAGGTGCGAATGCCTTCGCCTCGGGCGCTGGTGCCGGAGGCGCGGGTGCGATCGCTGCGGGCGTAGCCGTGGTCGTAGGCAACAGGTCAGGCCGATTCTCATACACGAACCGGATCACGTGTGCCAGGGTCGGATAGTCGCGGAGCTTGCGGTTTTCATCGCGCGGAATGCTGTAGATCTCGCGAATCGCCGCGAACAGTTCCGCCTGCTTGACGGTGTCGACTCCGAGGTCGGCCTCGAGATCGAGGTCCAAGTCCAACATGTCCTGCGGATAACCGGTCTTTTCGACTACCAGAGCCAAGAGGCGTTCCTTCACATCATCGACAGCTGCGCCGTTGGGTGAGACTGCGGCGGAAGTTGGTGTGGACGGCTTCACCTCGGGCGCTGTGGCGGGACTCGCCGGTGCGATCGTTGAAGGCGTAGCCGTGGGCAACAGGTCAGGCCGATTCTCATACACGAACCGGATTACATGTGCCAGGGTCGGATAATCGCGGAGCTTGCGACTTTCATCGCGCGGAATGCTGTAGATCTCGCGAATCGCGGCGAACAGTTCCGCCTGCTTCACGGTGTCGACGCCGAGGTCGGCCTCGAGATCGAGGTCCAAGTCCAACATGTCCTGCGGATAGCCAGTCTTCTCCACTACCAAGGCGAGGAGACGTTCCTTCACGTCATCGACAGCTGCGCCGTTGGGTGAGATCGCCGCAGGCGTTGGTGTGAGTGCCTTCGCCTCGGACGCTGGTGCTGGAGGCGCGGTGGCAATCGTTGAAGGCGTAGCCGTGGGCAACAGGTCAGGCCGATTCTCATACACGAACCGGATCACGTGTGCCAAGGTCGGATAATCGCGGAGCTTGCGGTTTTCATCGCGCGGAATGCCATAGATCTCGCGAATCGCGGCGAACAGTTCCGCCTGCTTCACGGTGTCGACTCCGAGGTCGGCCTCGAGGTCGAGGTCCAAGTCCAGCATGTCCTGCGGATAGCCGGTCTTCTCCACTACCAGGGCGAGAAGCCGCTCTTTCACTGAACCGGACGCCTCGCTGGATTTTGGTGCGGCGGACGCTGCCGGCCTTGGCGGAGCCGAAACCACGAGTGCCGTGACTCGAGCCTCTCCGTTGGACTTGCCGGCCTTGCCTGGTTTCGGGGTTGCCACAAGCGTCGTCACCGCGACCGATGCGGCCAGTTGCACTTGGGGTTTCGGTGTTGTCGCCGCCGCCGTCAACACGACCGGCGCGGGCGGTAACACTTGAGGCTTGGGAGTTGGCGCTGGCTGCGGTCGTGACTCGGCCGGCGTCACGGCAATCCGTGCTGCCAGTCCTTGATCGCGCACGCGCAGCGTACGATGGACCACTTCCAGATCGGCAACCGGACGGCCAGCCATGCGGCTTAGCCAAGCGCTCCATGCGGTCTTATCGACAATGCGATAGGCGTAGCCGAGGGCATTCGGTTTGGGGCGGACGCCGTCCTTCGTCGGCACCCGACGCAACAGAATCATGCTGATCTGTGAGCCGAAGCCGGCGCCCAGATGTAAGGCATATTGGATGGGATAGGCGCCGCCTTTCGATAGGTTCAATACTCCTAACTCGGGATCGACTTCCTTGAAGTTGGCCACGGGCGGCACCAATCCTGTCTCCAGGGTTTTCACCGCGAGGACATCTTCAATGCCGGTGGCCATGGCGTGACCGGTCATGCCTTTGGTATTGGCGATTACGATTTGGTCCGCACCATCGCCGAAGACGCGACGCAGGGCGTGGATCTCCGCCGAGGCACTGCCGCCGCGCGCGGGCGTGTAGGTTTCGTGGGAAACGAAAACCATTTTCGGCGCAACTTCACTACGGGCAACGCCGCTGCGGGTTTCGGCGCCAGCCACTAGGTTCTCCATCACCTGACCGATGTGCTGGACATCGAGGCGAGTGCCATGAAACGCGCTGTTGGCGGTCACCGTACTCAACACTTCGCAGATAGGCTGGAGGCCGCGTTCGCGCGCGGCTTCGGCGCTCTCGACTACGAGGGCCGCGGCGCCCATGCCCATAATCAGGCCGTGGCGGCGGCGATCGAAAGGTATGGCAGCGTTTTCGACTAGCTCGTCGGTGGCTGCCGCTCCACTGGCCAAGAAGCCGGCGCCCATCCATCCGATCAGATTGTCCGAAGTGACATCGTCGGCCGAGACGATCACCACGCGGCGACAGCGGCCAGCCCCGATCCAGTCCTGGGCCAGCGAAACGGCTTGCGCAGTGGTCGCGCAGGCTGCATTGATTTGGGTGTTGGGGCCGCGGGCGCCGATCAGTTCGGCGAATTGCGAATGTCCCATCGACAACACTCGGAGCAGGAAGCGCCGGTCGAAGACATAGGGCTCCTTCCCGATGGTGGCGCGCAACTCGTCGATGCGCCGGTCCATCTCCTGCCCCAACACCGAATGCCCGTTCGCGGAGCGGGTCCGCCAGCCTTCCAACATCGTCAACTCTTCGCGACGGGCATGATCGATGTAATAGTCCGAAATCATCTCAGCAAAGGAGTCATAGCCGGGAAAAGCGGAGCCAAAAATCACGCCCGTATCGTCCCGCATGGCGTCTGGCAATCCCCATCGTTCCGGCAACTGCGTGCCTTTGCTGGTGGTCTTATAGCGCATGACCAGCGGGATGCCGGCATCACGTAGGGCGTCGATTCCCGCGCCGATAGCCAGACGGGTAACGCGATCGAGGGCAGCCAGGTGATCGGAAGGAACGCCGAATTCGCCTTCCAGATCGAAGGTGCCACCACGGCCTGCCAGCTTGATGACATCCGCGACATTGTTAATGGACTCGAACGTGGCCTCTCCCTGGTCGCTCTTAACCAGGCGCAAGATATGTTTGTCGAGCATGTCCTGCCGGAACCGGGCAGGAATGGCGCTGATGAATTGATCGCCGCGCAAGATGCGCTCGATATTGCCATCGTCGAAGATGTGCTCGGTACCGGGCAGGCCCAACGACGCTCCGGTAATTACTACTGGGGCGTTCGCAGGCTGTGGCGACACCGTGACGGTTGCTTCCGTTATTGGTTTGGCACCACTCACCGGTACGGAAATTGCGGGCTGTTTAAATGCCAGCGTCGCCGGCGCCGTGACCGAGGCCGAAGCAGTTACCGCCGCCGGTGTTGGTCTGGCGTCACTCAGCGGTGCGGATGCAGGCTGCGAGATCGCAGGCTTTGCCGGAATCTGGCGTGAGACGTCAGCCTGCCCACGGCCCAGACCTGCGGCATACAGGGCGCACAAGGCTTGGTTGAAAGAAGGAAAGTCTCCTACCTTGGGATGATTGGTGAATAGCGAAATCACGTCGCCGCGATCGCCGAGCACTTCCTCGGCAAATCCCTGCAATGCCTTCTTGGGACCGACCTCAACAAAGACCCGTGCCCCCGCGTTGTACAAGGTGTTCAGACCTTTGACGAACTGCACGGGCGAGGCAACCTGCAACGCGAGCAGGTCTAGCATCTGGGGAACAACGTCCGGTCCCGTGGGATAAAACTCGCCATTCACGTTGGCAACGATTGGAATGGTCGGCGATTGGATATGCAGGGTCGACAGCATCTCACGCAGAGGCGCGCTGGCGGGAGCGACGATTGAGGTGTGGAAAGCGTGGCTCACCGGCAACGGGACTACGTTGTAGCCGGCCTGCAGGAATTTCTCCATCGCCTGTTCGACCGCTTTGCTGGCGCCTCCGATGACCGACTGTTGCCCGCTGTTGATGTTGGCGATCACCACGTAATCATTAATGGTCTTCAGTATCCGCTCGACTTCAGCCAAGGGCGCAAAAACCGCGGCCATGCGTCCGGTATCTTTTACCGCCACCTTCGTCATGCCGCGGCCGCGAGCGCTAACGGCTGCCAACGCGTCCTCGAAGGTCAGCGCACCTGAGGCAACCAAGGCACCGTATTCGCCCAAGCTATGTCCCATGGTCATGTCGGGCTGGATTCCGTACGCCGCCAACAGGCGGGTGAGAGCCAGGTCGATAGTTAATACTGTGGGCTGAGTGATCTCGGTCTGGCGCAGATCTTCTTCCGCTTTCGCTACTGCGGCTTGGTTAGCGGGGTCAACGAAGATAAACTCGCTGAGCGGCTTGCCCAGCATTGGGGTCATTATGCGGTCTGCTTCCACGAAGATGTCGGCCACGATCGGCTCGGCGGCGCGCAGCGGAGCGATCATGTTCACGTACTGGGAGCCTTGCCCGGTATAGAGGAAGGCTACTTTGGGTGCGGGACCATGACCGCGAAAGATGCCTTGCGGACGCAGAGCTTTCCAGATCGGACCCTGGTTAGCTTTCAGTGCCTTGAGCGCCTTGGCCGATTTGTCGGCTAGCTCGGCGGCATCGGCATAATCAATCGCCAGGCGCTCCGCTGCTCTCAGGTCAGACTCAGCCGGGGCAGCTGGAGCGGGCGCGCGACCCGCCGCGGCGTCCTTCTGCACCAGAAGCAGACGCTCGATGATTGCTGCCTCGGTGGCAGCCCCGATCACCAGCGCACCGCGTAAAGGTGCCTTGTACGAAGATTGCACTTGCGCCGGGCGAGCAGCTTCCTTCGCGTTGGCAACTACGCCTGCGGTCATCGCCGACGGTATCTCGCCTACGGCGACCGAATGCTTGCCATTTCCGTTGAGCCTGCCGGGAATGTACTCCTCCATCACGGCGTGGAAGTTGGTGCCGCCAAAACCAAAGGCGCTTACTCCGGCGCAACGCGTGGCATTGGCTGGAGCCGTCCATGGCTTCAGTTCAGTGTTGACGTAAAGCGGGGAGTGGGCAAAATCGATATCCGGACTGGGATGCTCGCAATGCAGGCTCGGGGGCAGTACCTTATCGTGCAGCGCCAAGGCAACCTTCAGCATTCCCGCTGCGCCTGCCGCGCCTTTCAAGTGCCCAAAGTTCGACTTCACCGAGCCCAGAGCAACTGAGCTCTTAGGAAGGTGAAAGCTGCTGAGCGCGTCAACCAGGCTTTGGGCTTCGACGACGTCACCCACGCGGGTCGAGGTGCCGTGACCTTCAAACAAAGTGGCAGTGGCGGGCGATAAGCCGGCATTCTCCCAGGCGCGCTCAATGCAAAACTTCTGTCCAATGGGATTGGGCGCCGTAATGCCCTTCCCCTTGCCGTCACTGGATCCGCCCATGCCGCGCAGCACCGCATAGATCTTGTCATCGTCCCGCTCAGCATCGGCCAGACGCTTGAGCAAAAAGACAGCCGCGCCTTCGCCCATCACAAAACCGTCGGCACCCTGAGCGTAGGGACGAGTGCCGGTGGCAGAGAGGGCGCCAATCTTGCAGAACTTTATGAAGCTGGAGGCGCCCATGTTGCGGTCAATGCCGCCAACCACGGCCACGTCAAAATCGTTCTCAATCAGGCCTTCCGTCGCTGAACTAAAGGCCGCCATCGCCGAGGCGCAGGCCGCGTCTACCACGTAGTTGGGGCCGTGAAAGTTGTAGATATTCGCAATGCGACCGGCTATGCAGTTGGCCAGTTCCCCAGGCATGGTGTCTTCCGTGACTGCGGGGACAAGCTGGCCGATGCGACGGTGCAACTCCTCCGTCATGTTGCGACGCACCGCCTCGGGCAGGGCGGCGAAGCTGGCGGTCTCGGCCAGTTCATGGGCATATTCCGGGAAGTACAGACGCAATGCGGTGAAATAGTGTTTTTCTCCGGCCATGGCATTGCCGAGAATGACGGCCGTGCGGTCCGTATTCAGCGCCCTTTTAGGATAACCGTAGTCTTCCAAGGCCTCGCGCGTGCAAGCGATCGCCCATTTCTGGGCCTCGTCCATGGCGTCGACGACCCGCGGCGGGACCGCGACGTGCCACTTCATTGGCTCCCATGGGAACTCACGTACCCAGCCGCCGATCTTCGAGTAAGTCTTGTCCGGCGCGCTATGGTCAGGATCGTAATAAAACGCCGAGTTCCAACGGTCAGCCGTAACCTCGCTGACGCTGTAACGGCTGTTCTTCACATTCTCCCAGAACGCCTGTGCGTTCGGAGCATCGGGCAGGATCGCTCCAACCCCAACAATGGCAATCGCGCGACGAGCAGTGTTTTCCATGGCTGACACTTCCTTTGTGGATGGTACGGACGTAAACGAATAGGCGGCCATCGGATGGCGCAACGCGCAGCAGGCTTCGAGACAGGATCTTGGTTTTCTTCCTCCCCACATGGAGGAAAGATCCATTCGCCAGGGCCCAGTTGAACCGCTAACACCCGAGAGCATCTCTACTGTGACAGGGAACGGTAGGTTTGTCAGTGACATGCGGGCGGAAATTTGTGACGCGGTGGCTTCTTCTGTGTGATGTCAGTCACAATGGGCCGGCGTACAATATGTGGCGCAACACGCAAACTAAGTATGATGCACGGTCTGGGCAGGCCGATAATCGTAACGGCGCGCCTGGCCAGACGTTGGCCGCATAATGGAGATCGCAAATTGCAATACCAACATTGGATAAACGCGTGTTGCCACACATAAAAGCTGCCATTTCCGCGCATTTTGACAGCTACGCGGGTCAGCTTTTTATTCGAGGGTTGCCTAGAAACAAGAAGGGCATCCAGTCCGCAGGGGAGCGGTCCGGATGCCTATCTCCAAAATCTCCTAGACCAGAACGGGCTGTTCCGCTTCTTTCTTCACCCGGCTATAGATTACGTCAGCCACGTAATCCATGTCCGCAATCAGGCCGGCTTGCGCGCGGAGCACCGCCGGCAGTCCGGAACTGGCTGCGAGAGCCGCGATCTCGGCTCCGCTCACACCATCGGCACCAATTACCCAGCGCAAACCGTCTTGCGCCACTTTGAGTGCGGCATCGCGGGCGAAGGTCCGGCTCAGTGCTGCCAGGGCGGTAGCGTCGAAGCGCGTGCTGGCCTTCTCGTTCAGCCGACCTTCCTCCGCCAGGGCAGCGCGGCGCGCCAGGCTGCCGGCACACTCGGCATAGGCGATCCACTCGCCCAGCCGGAGCAGAATGTGTTGATAGCGGGTCAGGCGGGCAACCCGGGCCTTTTCCATTACCTCGGCCAAGGCGTGCGCGGCCAGAGCGGCGATGTCAGCGCCGACTTTCGGATGCTTGGTGTGCAACGCTTCCAGCTCGCGCGCCTGGTCGTGATAGTACTGCCCACGCGTCTTCAGGTGAAGCTGCCAGCGATCGCGGCCGATGGTCATCTCCATGATCTCAGAAGTGCCTTCGTAAATCCTGGTGATGCGAACATCGCGGCTGATCTTCTCCACCATGTATTCGTGGGTGTAGCCATAACCGCCCAGCGCCTGAATGCTGTCATCCGCCGCTCGATCGCCGGCTTCCGTCGCCATGTATTTGGCAATGGCGCCCTCGGTGTTCAACGTTCCTTCGCCGGCATCAATGCGCAACGCGGTTTCTTCAATGTAGGACCGGGCCGCTTCCAGCCGGGCCACGTTGGGGACGATCAATTTGTGGGTATAGCCCTGCTTTTCTGACAGCGGCGCGCCCGCCTGGATGCGCTTGGTGGAATAGGGAATCGCTCGATCGAGGGCGCTCCATCCGGCGCCGAGGCCAAACGCCGCCACCATCAGGCGGGTGTAGCCAAACACGGCTTGCGCTTGCAGCAAGCCCTGGCCTTCAACTCCACCGACCAGGCGGTCGGCATCGACATAGACATTGTCCAGCGCGAGGGCTGCGGTATTGCTGAGACGGATGCCATGCTTGTCTTCCGGCTTGTCGTGGGTGAAGCCGGGCGCGCCCTTTTCAACGATGAACCAGGTGGGCCCGCCGGGGGTATTGGCCAGAATGGTATAGGCATCGGCAATGCTGCCGTTACTGATCCATTGTTTGTTGCCGCTGATTTTGTAGCCGACAACGTTTCCGTCCTTCATAACGCGCTCGGCAATGGTGCGGAGCGATCCCAGGTCACTGCCGGCTTCTGGTTCGGTGGCGCCGTAGGCGAACAGTATTCCCTCGTCTGCTATGCGGCCTAACCAGAGTTTCTTTTGCTCCGCCGTGGCACCCACGGTAATGGGATCACTGCCGAGGAACGTGGCAAACAAAGAGGTGCCGACGCCAAGATCGATGCGCGCCATTTCTTCGCAGACGCAATAGACGTCGAAAGTGCTTCCCCCCATGCCGCCGAACTCTTCGGGAATGAACAAGAGTTGAATGCCCAGCTTGTCGGGACTGCACATGTACCGGACGATTTCGACCGGGCACTCGTCACGATTATCCAGGTCGATCAGTTCCTGGTCCGGCAGGCGCTTCTTCGCGAAATCGTGAAGGGACTTCAAGCTCAATTTCAGCGTCTTTTTCGTAATCATTGGCGGTGCCTCTCACTCTCTTATCTTTAGATATTGTTAGACTGAAATGCCCTTCACTTCCCGGACTTTTTCTGTCAGTTCCGGCAAGAACTCCAGGATGTCGGCAACAACTCCAACGTCTGCCACCTGAAAGATGGGAGCTTTGGGATTCTTGTTGATGGCGACTATGAAGGGATTGCCCTTAATGCCAGCCAGATGTTGGAACGAACCACTCATACCGCATGCCAGGTACACCTTGGGCTTGACGGTCTGCCCCGACGAGCCGACCTGGCGAGATTTCGGCAACCACTTGGCGTCAACCACCGGCCGGGAGCAGCTCACTGCTCCGCCCAAGGCATCGGCAAGCTCCTGCGCGATGGCGATATTGTCCTGTTCCTGGATGCCACGCCCTACCGAAACCAGAACATTCTGTTTTGTTATGTCGACATCACCGGCTTCAGCCACAATCGTCTCCAGATAGCGGCGCGCAGCCGTCAAAGCCCCGACCTCTGCGGACTTGTCGACCATGACCCCAGCCAGCGGCGAGCTTTCGACCGGCTTGAATGCTCCCGGACGAATACTAATGATTGCACCCGAGGAGATATCGCAGCGCACATGCGCGCTCACCTGGCCGCCGAACTCCTGACGCACAACTTTCAATGAAGTACCATCGGTCCCGTCGATGGCCAACACGTCGGAGACAAAAGCTGAATTCGTCTTGATCGAAAGGCCCGGCGCCAAATCGATTCCGAAGTGGGAGTGCGGAACTAGCACGATGCTGTCGCGCGGGATGACGTTCACCAGGGCTTGGCGGACCAGTTCAGCGTTGGGATAGGCGATAGCTTGATTAGCCACTTTCCATATCTCGCTGTAAGAAGATCGCAAGCCTTCGCAGACGGCATCAAGGTCCGGACCCCAACCGGTGACGACGGCAACAGGTGATGCACCAGCGTCGATCTTTTTTGCGGCGGCTGCGAGTTCGGCCGCCGAGTCGTCGGCCACGCCGCCTTTATGCGCGATGTAAGCGAAGATTCGAGCCATTAGTTCAACCCTCCTTTGGCTTTCATCAATTCAATCAGCTGGTCGATGATTTCTTCCTGGCTGCCTTGCAGGATCTCGGCGCCCTTGCCTAAGACAGGCATGAAGTAGTCCGTCCGTTTGACCTTGGCTCCGGCTGTCCCCACAGAGGCTGGGTCAACTCCCAGGTCCGAGGTCCCGAAGGTTGGGATCTCAACCGAGGCGACCTGGCGGATGCCGCGCATTCCGACATAACGCGGTTCGTTAATACCGGTCTGAATCGAAAGCACACAAGGCAGATCGATCTCGCTCATCTCCCTATTGCCGCCTTCGATCTCGCGGCTGATTTTGAGCTTGCCGCCGTCGAGGACCGTAATGGCATTCACCAGGGAAGCGAAGGGATAATCGAGCAGAGCCGCCAGCATCCCGCCCACCTGGGCGCCGCCGTCTTCGGCCTGGGTACCGGTCAAGACCAGGTCGTAATGACCCTTCTGCACCAAGGCCTTCAGAATTGTCGCGATGCCCTTTCCGTCCGATCCGGCGAAGGCATCGTCTGATAGGAGGACGCCTTGATTGGCGCCCATGGCCATCTCCCGGCGCAACACCTCTTCGTCCTCTTCGCTGCCCACCGTAACCACCGTGACATTGCCGCCGGCATTGGCAGCGATCTGGATAGCCTCTTCGACGGCGTAGTTGTCCGGTTCATTCACCGAATAGACCAGGTCGTCGCGCTCGATATCGTTTCCGGCACTGCTGAGTTGAATCTCATTCTCCGAAGTGTCGGGCACTCTTCTGACGCAAACTAGAATTTCCACGTTCACACTCCCGAATTATTCTCAGTTTCAGCGTTCCCACCGGCAGCTTGCCGCCGTCGAGTTCGATCAAACAGTTACGCAGTTGCCGATCCCGCAACTGGCTTTACTATTTTCACCCCATTCGCCGGTTCGCGCGAGACCTGTCTGTCGACCAGTTCCGTCAGGTCGATGGCCGTCATCTTCCCTTCCAGACCGGTGACCTTGATGGCATCTTCGATATTCACCATGCAAAACGGGCAGGCAGTCACAATCACGTTCGCACCCGCTTCAGCGGCCATCTGCACCCGCTTCACACCCATGCGCTGATCTTCCTTCGGTTCATAGAACAGCATGAGCCCGCCCCCACCGCAGCAGAATGAGCGGTCCCGGCAGCGGCCCATCTCAACTCGCTTCAGACCGGGAATGGCATCGATTACATCGCGTGGGTCGTCGTAGACCTGATTATGCCGGCCGAGATAGCAGGGATCGTGGTAGGTATATACGTCGTTTGCGTTTTCCACCGGATTGAGTTTCAGATTGCCGGTCTTGATTTCCCGGGCGAGCACCTGGCTGATGTGCTCTACCGGCGGCATGTCTTTGTAGTCATGTTTCAGCGCGTTGTAGGCATGGGGATCTGCGGTGACGATGCGCTGCACGCCAGAAGCTTTGATGGCCTCGACGTTGTGGTCGCGCAGGGCCATGAAAAGGGTTTCTTCGCCGAAGCGCCGAACTTCGTGACCACTGTCTTTTTCCGCCGCACCTAAGATGCCGAAGTTTTCTCCGACCTGGTCGAGAATCCTCGCCGTCGCCCGCCCGATCGCCTGGATCCGGTCGTCATAGGCGGTAATGCTGTCGACAAAATACAGGGTGTCCGCGGTATTCTTGCCGTCCAGAATCTTGACGTCACAGGTTGGCTGGAACTCTTTGTCCTTGGTCCAATCGGCCTTCTTCTTCTCCATCTTGCCGTACGGATTGCCGCGGCTCTCCAGCGCTTTCAGCGCCTTCTGAATCGACTTGGGCACATTTCCGTCGTCGACCATGCCCCGTCGCAGATCGACAATCTTGTCGATGTACTCGATCAGCAACGGGCACTCTTCTTCGCAAGCGCCACAAGTTGTGCAGGACCAGATTTCATCTTCCGAATAAATGCTGCCGATCAAGGGCGTACCGTTGCCCGTTTTCCCAAACATTGGATAATGTTGGAAGGCATAATCCCTTGCCTTTATGGTGATGAATCTTGGCGACAAGGGCCTGCCCACGGCATTGGCCGGGCAATTGTCAGAGCACCGTCCGCAGTCGGCGCAGGAATAGAAATCCAGCATGTGCTTCCAGGTGAAGTCTTCGAACGTCTTCACGCCGAAGGATTTCACCTGGTCGAGATGCTCATCGCTGACGCCCCACCTGACGGGCTTGATGGTTCCCCGATCCAGCTTTGCGAAGTAAACGTTGAACAGCGACGTGACCACGTGAAAGTGTTTTCCCATCGGCAGAAAGCACAGGAAAGCAAAGAACGTTACTTCGTGCGCGAGATACGCTCCCAGGTGAAGATTCTGGAGCCATTCCAGAGGCGTGGAAAGCAAGGCATACTTGAACGCCCATGCCAGCGATAAGGGAGGCAAAGCCGCAACCAGTCCTTGCTGGGTCTGGAAGGCCGCTGCGCTGGCCTCGAAGAGACTTTCGGAAACCAGCAGGATCGCAATCAGGGCCAGAACAAAGATCGCTTCCGCCGTGTGGTCCTTCCCATATTCCGACGGGACCGCGTAGCGCGCGGGCCGGAAGACACCCCGTCGAATGGCGGCGATCACGACCGAGAGAAAAACCAGAGTGGCGGCATAGTCTTTGACGACATTGTAGAAATCGCCGATGCCGCCGGAAAGACCGGGCACTACAAAGTGATCGGAGATCCCAATCATCACCAGGGAAATGGAGCGAAACGACAGCACCAGAAAACCGGCAAAGAGAACAATGTGCAGGAGTCCGGCGAACAGGTAGCGCGGTTGTTTCCATTGCACCAGCCAGAATTTCAGTACTCTCGTCAGGCGGGCCCACATTTGGGTAAGCCGAAAGTCGGGGGCGCCACGAAGCAGCGGCGCAATACGTTTCAGCAAGATGAAGGCGAAGCACGCCATCCCCAGCAGGGGAATAATCGCAAACAGGAGTCGCCCCGAAACAATCCAGTATGTCGACTGCGCGGGTGAATGAATGCCTTCCAGCATAATGCCTGGCGTCTCCTATTAATGATGGCGAACTCGAAATGGCGACCCGGGAGTCCGCAGAGATGTCGCTGCACGACTTACCTCCCATTATGGTTGGTTGGGATGGCGCATTCAGTGAGTCGCAACAGCATGCCCTGTGAGGCATGTCACAAAAAAGCAGCGCCAGAACCTGAGGACCCGGATGCAACCTGTACTTCAGGGTATGGGCAAGCTTCCATGTACCATATTGTTCGGAAGCTCTTTCAGGAACTTGTACATGGGGAAACTTGAAGTCTTCGGAACAGCGGGTTGTCCGTACCCGCGGGAAATGAGGGGGTGGCCCGGACGGAAGCGCCGCGTCTGCATCATCGCCGACGGAAAGTCGAGATGAAGGCTGCCCGTTTCATCCGGGTGCGAGGAGTTGTCCAGGGCGTAGGGTTTCGTCCATTCGTCTATCGACTAGCGCACGCGCACGCGCTAGCCGGCTGGGTGCTGAATGGCGAAGAGGGAGTAGAGATTCAAGTCGAAGGTCCCGAGTCGAGCCTGCAAGCTTTCCTGCAGGAACTGAAGACGCAAGCTCCTCCCGCCGCGGTCATTTCGGAGATCGATGTTCAGACTGCCGAATCGACGGGGCTAGCTGGGTTCACTATTCATGAAAGCCAACGCCGCGAGAAGCCGACGGTCCGCATCTCGCCCGACCTGCCGGTGTGCGACGCGTGCCTGGAGGACCTCTTCGATGCCAACGATCGCCGCTATCGGTATCCTTATATTAACTGCACCAACTGCGGACCACGCTACACCGTAATTCTCGCACTGCCTTACGACCGTCCCAATACAACCATGAAGCCGTGGCCGCTGGATAACTACTGCGACGCGGAGTATCACGATCCGGGTAATCGTCGTTTTCATGCGCAACCGGTAGCTTGTCCACACTGCGGTCCGCACTACTGGCTGCAAGTGGGCAAGGAGACAATCCATGGCGACTCCGAAGTGGTTCGGCAAACCGCTGACCTGCTCAACCAGGGAAAGGTCGTCGCGATCAAGGGGCTCGGGGGATATCACCTGGCGTGCGATGCGCGAAACCCTGCTGCGGTCAATGCGCTTCGCGAGCGAAAGTATCGTAAAGAGAAGCCATTCGCCGTGATGGTGAAAGACCCAGAGGTGACGCGGACCGTGGTCGATCTATCGCCTGAGTCCGAGAAACTGCTCAACTCGGCGCCGCGGCCGATTGTGCTGGCTCCGGCGAAGATGGATTTGCCCGGTGTCGCTCCCGACAACGACGAGTTCGGCGTTATGCTGCCGTACACTCCTCTGCAGCACTTGCTGTTCGCGGCTGGCGCTCCCAAGATTCTGGTGATGACGAGCGCTAATCGTTCCAGCGAACCTATTGCTTATGACGAACCGGATGCCTTCGATCGGCTGGCCGGCGTGGCTGACGCGTTTCTGGTAGGCGAACGTCCCATTGCGCGGCGGGTCGATGATTCGGTCGCACGTGCCGGGGCGTTAGGGCCGGTGATTCTGCGCCGGGCGCGGGGGTATGCGCCGGGCGCGGTTGCCCATTTGCCGATTGACTGGCCGCTTCTAGCGGTGGGTGCGGACCTAAAAAACAGCGTGACTCTTGTCGTCGACGGCCAGGCGTTCGTCAGCCAGCACATCGGTGATCTGGACTATTACCAGACCTTTCAGGCATTCCAGGAAACCATTCGCGATCTGGTCTCGATGTATGCCGTGAGCTGGGACGAGCTGCTCGTGGTGCACGACTATCATCCGCAGTATCGATCGACGATGTATGGTCTCGGCCTGCCGGCTGCGGGAAAACATGCGGTACAACATCACCGCGCCCATGTGGCTTCCGTGCTCGCCGAGCATGGCGAGTGGGACAAGCGCGTGTTGGGAGTGAGTTTCGACGGTACCGGATACGGCGACGACGGCAGCATCTGGGGCGGCGAATTTTTCGCCGGAAGTGTGCGGCAAGGCTTCCAGCGCGTGGCTCACCTTCGTCAAGCTAGTCTGCCAGGGGGAGACGCGGCGGCGCAGCATCCGGTGCAGGCGGCTGCAGGATTCCTGGCGCAGATTGACGGACTGCCCGACGTGGGCGCTCCGCCGTTCAACTTTCCTTCGCGGTACCAGCAAGCGCTGGAGCTGGTACGCAAGCAAGTGCGCAGTTTTGCGACGACCTCGATGGGCCGACTCTTTGATTCAGCCGCGGCATTGCTGGGCTTTACGCGGGGAATAACTTTCGAGGGACAAGCGGCGATGTGGCTGGAAGATCTTGCTCGCAAGGCGACTGCTGCGGAAGTGTACCCGTTTCCATTTGCGAATGGAGAGTTGGATTTTCGTCCCTTGTTGCATGCTGTCGCAGAAGACAGGAAACGTGGCCGGCGCCAACATGAAATAGCGCGGGCCTTTCAACGAGGGGTGGCCCAGGGTCTGCGAGATGCCATAATCGCGCTTTGTCACGATTTGGTCATCGACACTGTCGTTTTATCGGGAGGCGTGTTCCAAAATGAGCTTCTGCTCTCAGACATCCGCGACCTTATGCGCGGCAGCGGCATAGCAATCTGGACGAACCGCTCTGTACCGCCCAACGATGGAGGCATCAGCCTGGGCCAAGCCGCTTTGGCCGCATTTGTCCAGGAAGGCCCCGCAGCCTCGACGACCACCGCAGCTTCCACGGCGGTGACGCCCTCAAGGGACCGCGCAAAGTAAGAATGCCAGGTCAGGACACTAAACTCCGATCTTACCTGGTTCACGGTCCTCCTCCGCTCACTTATGGCGTGGATTGCAAGTCTGGCCATCATTCTTACTGAAAACGCTGAGCAGGCTACTTCCGGCACCTTTCGGCAATTCAGGAAGCCTTCGCTCCACCCTAAAATGGAGTGCCCTCAATTCCCTAACGACCTGAAATCATTCTCTTACGCTAGGCATCTACCGCAGCAAGGTACAATGAATGTTTCATATGTGTGCAATATTTCTGGCTATGGCAGATACCGCTCTTGTCGAGCAGTCGGTTCGGCACCTGCTATGGTACGTGGCCATATTTGGCTCGTTCACCTCCACCATTTTTTTTGGAATGGTGATGGTAGCGGCATTTCGATATGTGTTGCATACGCGGAGAGACGGAGAGCAGGGACGCTCGACATCGCCTCAGGATCTGCCTGCAGTAACCATCTTAAAACCGGTCCATGGCATGGAACCGAAGTTGGAAGAAACCCTGGAAAGTTTCTTCCAGCAAGAATACTCGAATTTCGAGATTGTTTTCGGCGCCCGTAACGTGAGCAATGAAGCGCTGGTCGTAGTGGAAAAACTGCGTGCGAAGTATCCCCACGTACCCACGCGAGTGGTGATTTCGGGAGAACCATCTTGGCCGAACGCCAAAGTCTTTTCGCTCGCCAGGATGATCGCTTCGTCGGAGAACTCCTATTTCGTCATCAGCGATAGCGACGTTCTGGTGCGGCCCGATTTTCTGCGCAAAGTATTGCCGCCGCTCTTGGACCAGAAAGTGGGACTGGTCACGTGCATGTATGAAGGCATCCCCACGCGCGATTTCTGGTCGCAACTGGAAGCTCTAGGTATGTCGGTCGAGATGCCGTCTGGGGTGATGGTCGCCGACATGGTGGAAGGTGGAATGAAGTTCGCGCTGGGCGCGGCCATGGCGGTGCGGCGTGACGCTATCGAGGCCATGGGCGGGATTCGCGAGACCGCCGATTTCTATTCCGACGATTTCGTGCTCGGCAACCGGGTCGCCGACGCCGGATATACGGTAGTGCTGTCATCCTACAAGGTAGGACACGTGCTTGCAGGGCAGTCGCTACGGCAGACGTTCGGCGATCAGCTACGCTGGATGAAGAGCACGCGCTTCTCGCGGCCATGGGGGCACGTGGGATCGGGCCTGACCTACGCGGTCCCGTTTGGCTTGCTGGCATTGCTGCTGGCGCTAGGGCACCGCGACTGGATGCAGATTGGCATTGCGCTGTTCGCGATCTCATGGATCAACCGCATGTTGCTGGCCTTGCTTGTGGGCTGGGCCGTGATCGGCGACCGCCGTTGTTTGTGGTTGTGCTGGCTGTATCCGTTGCGAGACTTGCTGGGTTTCTGTACCTGGGCCGCTAGCTTTACCAGCAATCGGTTCTTTTGGCGCGGAGAGCCCTACGAATTCGGCCAGGAAGGACGCATCACGGCGGTGCAAAGGGAAATTGATTTTGTATCCGAGAGGGTGCCGCAGGCAAATGACTAACAGCCATCGACCCATGTCATAAGTACGAAAACGATTCTGCTCGTGGGCTGAAGCCCCATTTTAGGCGGCGTCTACTCGGCACGGCTGAAAGTCGTACCCTGATACAAAGCGTTCTCCCCATGGTGATTCTGCATCCCGCTGCTAGAGTTTTCGTAGCTTTCCGTCGCGCAATTTGAACTGCAGCCCCCGCCATTCCACTTTGTTTCCCCCGTAGCTTGCGATCCAAATTAGCAGAGCGAGAAAGTCGTGCAGCGGCAGCAGCCACAGGTCTCGCACCACCCGTGGATCTTTGAGCACGCCCCGGCCAACCACCAACGCTGAGGCCAGCCGCGTTGCCGCGGTGACGACGAGAGCCAGCCACGTCCACCAGGCATAGGGATCCAGCACCACTGCGAGCACCGCCCAAACCAGTCCGAAGGTGACAATCAACCCAACATACTGGGCGGGCCGGCGGTCCTTGATGTTCCGGGCCCAGCGCATCTGGTGCGCCCAATAATCGCGCAAGGAATAGTCGGGCAGAGCGGTCTCGGGGATCGCGTCGGCCAACTCGACTTTGTAACCCGCGGCAGCGGCGCGCGCTCCCAGTTCGTAATCGTCGCCCAGATAATCGACCAGTGGCTCCAGACCGCCGAGCTGTCGGAGAACGGTTTTTGTGGTCGCAATCGTAGCCCCCAAGCCGAAGCGAATACCGCCTTCCATGGCGCGCGCGATGAGCACGCCGCCGGCGAAGTCAGTGCTGAGGCCGAGCGCCTCAAGCTTCGAGCCCAGCGTTTTGCCGGCCAGACCGCGGTAAAGCGTCGTTACCATGCCAACCTTCGGCTCGGCAAAGGGCGCCATCACGCGCGACAGGTAATCGCGTTCGACCAAAATGTCGCTATCATTAATAAGGATGTGCTCAAAGCGGGCGTGGGGCAGCATTTGCGCCAGGTTGCTGACCTTGCCGTTCAGGCCGAGGATTCCGGGACAATGGATCATCCGCAGGTTTCGCTGGGGAAACTCCTCGCGCAATTTCTCCACCAGCGATAACGCCGGGTCGCCAAGGTCGCTCACCCCAAACAGCAGCTCATATTCCGGGTAATCGAGCACGCAATGGCTGCGGAAAGCCGCATACATATGAGGGTCAAGTCCCTTCAGCGATTTCAGGATGCTGACGGGAGGAGCGCATCCCTTTTCGACCGCGAGGCCACGCTCCCGCTGGAAACGCCCTGCGGCCCAGATGCACATGCCGAAATAGGCGATTCCGCCAACCGCCAGCAAACAGCAGAATGCCGCTACGATCATGAGGACAAGACGCATGGAGCTGTTCAGATTAGCAGACCGCTGAAGCTGCGGCCCCTCGCGCTTGCCTGATTTTCATCGCAAGCGCGTTATTATGGAATGTGGAAATCATAGGGAAAACGCAATGATCAATGGTAAACGGGTCGCGGTAGTGATGCCGGCCTACAACGCCGAGTTGACGCTGGAAGCGACAGTGCGGGAAATCCCAGACCTGGTCGACATCCGTATTTTGGTTGACGACTACAGCAAAGACAAGACCGTGGAACTGGCCAAGAAACTTGGGTTGCTGGTGTTCGTGCATGACAGGAACTACGGCTATGGCCGCAATCAACAAACTTGCTACCGCGAAGCGCTCGCCGCGGGCGCCGATGTCGTGATCATGGTCCATCCGGATTATCAGTACACGCCCTTGCTGATCACCGCCATGGCCAGCATGGTGGCCTACGACGTTTACGACGTTGTGCTCGGCTCGCGCATCATCGGCGGCCAGGCCCTGCGCGGCGGCATGCCGTTTTACAAATACGTCTCCAACCGTTTTCTGACCGCGTTCGAGAACCTGTTTCTGGGCGTGAAGCTCTCCGAATATCACACTGGATATCGCGCTTTCGGCAGCAAGGTCCTCACCACGTTACCGCTGCTGGAGAACTCTTCCGACTTTGTCTTCGACAACCAGATGCTGGCCCAGTGCGTACACTTCGCATTCCGTATTGGCGAGGTGTCGTGTCCGACCAAGTACTTTGAAGCAGCGTCGTCCATTAACTTCCGCCGCAGCGTGAAATATGGGTTTGGCGTGTTGGGAACCTCGCTCCAATTCAAGTTGAACAAGTGGGGACTGACCAAGCTGCCCAGGTTCAGCTCGCAGGGGAGAAAGCTCGAGCTCGATCCCGGAGTGAAGGTCAAAGCATCGCCCGTGGTCACGAGTAGGTGAACGCGCATCATCCCGCGGCAAGACTTTCCACTGACAAGCGAGAAGCGCCGCCATCGCCCAGCGGCGATACCGGCACTTGGTTTACCCGAATACCGCGATTTGAGGACCCTTGCTATGCTGCATCGCTCTAATTCGGCGTGACCTCGAAAACCGTTTCCTAGCCATAATTTCCGATTCCTGGCGGGCAATTGGCGAAGTCTGGGGCAAGCACCTTCAGGGCCGGCTCTTCCGCCTCATAGACAAATTTTTTCTGCGTTGCAACTTCTAGCCGGGATATTTCGTACTATCAACCGGCCGGGTTTGTCCAGGTGCGTAGAATAGCCCAAAGGGTTTCTCGACGAAAATCGAAACGGCAGCGGCCCTTTTAGGGCTTAACTTTCGACTAAGATATGGCAACTCCAAAACTGCAAGTGTCGGCCGCCGATGCGGTAGCTCCGCAACGAAAAGTCGCGCGTGCCCATTTCCTGCGCGAGCCAGCGGTGATTGCGCTGCAAAACATGGTCTCGCACAAGCTGCGTTCGTTTCTCATGCTGGTAGGCGTCATCCTGTCGGTATCCACGTTGATCCTGGTGGTAGCGCTGGTCGCCGGAATGAATCAGTACTTTGCCGCCCGCATCGCCAACCTGGGATCCAACGTTTTTCTGATCATGAAGTTCCCCATCATCAGCGACACCAAGGAGTTGCTCAAAGCGACCCGTCGCAACCGCGATATCACCTGGGATGACTATGTAGCGCTGCGCGACAATCTCAAGCTTCCCCAGGCGGTTGGCGTAGAAGGGCGGCGCAATGCCAACCTTCGTGCGGAACACCAGAGCCTGGAAGACGTCAATCTCCGGGGAGTGACCGCCAACATTGGCGACATGGATGTGGAGGAAGTCGCAACCGGACGTTACATCACCGATACCGACAACCAGCATCGCGACATGGTTTGCATGATCGGCGCCGACGTTGCCGACAAGCTTTTCCCCACTACCGATCCTCTGGGCAAAACCTTGTCCATCGACGGGCAGGAGTTCCAGATAGTCGGTGTCGCCAAGAAAATCGGCAACACTTTCGGACAGTCGCAGGACAACTTTGTCTATATCCCGATCGAAACCTGGCTGAAGATATACGGGCGCAACACTACTTTGAGCATTAATGTTCAGGTGCGCGGAGCGGAGTGGCTGGCCCGCACCCAGGAAGAAGCCCGGGGGCTGATGAGAGCTCGCCGCCATCTCAGTTATAACGACGATGACAATTTCGGCATTCTTGCCAGCGATAGCCTGATGAGCCTCTGGCAAAATCTTACCGGCACACTAGCTTCGGGGATGGTGGGACTGGTGTCCATCTTCCTGGTCATCGGTGGAGTGGTGATTATGAACGTCATGCTCGCCTCGGTCACCGAGCGGACGCGGGAGATCGGCATACGCAAGTCGCTGGGGGCCAAGCGGCGCGATATCCTCATGCAGTTCCTGGTCGAGTCCACGGTGATGGCGCTGGTCGGTGGCGCGATCGGTGTGCTGATCGCGTGGATTATCGCCGTCATCGTACGCACCGCGACGCCGGTCCCCATGTCAGTTCCAATTCCTGCGGTGGTGCTGGCGATTGGTATCTCCTCGGCGGTGGGAATGTTCTTTGGGGTGTATCCGGCGAGGAAGGCAGCCAAGCTGGACCCGATCGAAGCTTTGCGGTACGAGAATTAAGGGGACACGGACTAGGGGATAGGGGACAGCAAGATTGTGACGCGATCAAACTCGAACTTGTTCCCCTGGCCTCTGACCCCTAGTCCCTGACCACTGGTTTTCTTATGGCGATGCACTTTGGGGTAAATTCGCGGATGGCGCTGGAGACGGTACGCGAGCACAAGACGCGCTCCTTCCTCACCGTGCTGGGGGTGGTGATTGGCGTCGCCGCCATGATCTTCGTGGCCGCCATCCTGGTCGGCATCAGCCGCGACTTCCAGGGCTTCCTGGAAGACTACGGCACCAACACGCTGTTCATCTTCCGCTTCGACATCGGCATCCGCACCGGACGCATGACCGCTGAAGAGCGCAACCGCAAGCCGCTCACCCTGGAAGATGCCAAGGCGATCCTTGCCGAGTGTCCGCACGTAAAAAACGTGGCCGTGGAAATCCAGCCACGCATTGACTTCGACGTTCGGCCCACTCCGCAAGTGGCGCGCTACGGCACTCACGAGATCACCGATCTCGACTACACCGGCACCAATCCCTCCTATCAGGACGTCTACAATGCACACGTCAAACAGGGCCGTTTTTTTTCCGACTTCGAAAATTCGCATAGCGAAGACGTCGCCGTCATCGGCTCCGAAATCGACAAAAACTTTTTCCCAGCCCACGACGGGATCGGTAAGACCATTCTTGTCGGCGGTGTTGCCTACCAGGTGATCGGGGTGCTGGAAGAACGCAAAGGCCAGCTCTTCAAAGACCAGACTGCCGATCGCACGGTCAAGGTTCCCTACTACAGCTACCACAAGCACTATCCCGCCGACGATGAGCATTTCATCGGCGCCGAGGCCTATCCCGGCTTCAAAGACGCTGCCGAAGACGAGATTCGCGGCTTGTTGCGCCGCCGCCGCAACGTACCTTTCAATAAGCCCGACAATTTTGGCATCACTACCGCCGAAGCCATCGCCGACACCTTCCGCCAGATCATGAGCACGGTCGCCCTGATGACCATTGTCGTCAGCTCAATCGGCTTGCTGGTGGGCGGCGTCGGCGTGATGAACATCATGCTGATGTCGGTGACCGAACGCACCCACGAGATCGGGGTGCGCAAAGCCATCGGCGCCCGCCGCGGCGACGTGATCCGGCAGTTCCTCACCGAAGCCATGGTCCTCACCGGACTGGGTGGGCTGGCTGGAGTGCTGGTAGGGGTCGGTGCAGCCGCGTGCCTGCCGCTCATCTTTCCTTCGATGCCAACGTCGGTGCCGCTCTGGGCCGTCATTTCCGCGGTGGTGACGTCGGTGTCTGTCGGCTTGTTCTTCGGGATCTATCCTGCCGTCAAGGCGGCCAGACTCGATCCCGTAGAAGCTCTGCGCTACGAATAGCTCTCAGCCGTCCGCCGTCAGCATTCAGACCTCAGCATTCAGACCTCAGCCCATCGGCATTCGGCGGTCAGCATTCCGCCGCCTTGTTTCCTTGGTCGACCTTAGTTCGGCGCCAGCTTCTTTTCCTGGTGGCACCTCGAGTTGTTATGCTTGCGGCTTTCTGTCCGCCGTCCCCCGGCTTTTAGAGACGGTGTCGCAAGTCCCGATTGCAATTTCATGGTGGACAAATCGCCGCGAAGGCAGTCCCAGTAGCCGCAAAGCGGCGGGATGACGTTAGCCGGGGGGCGTGAGCCCGGTTACGAAGGAAATTATTCTGGGCCGCAGAGCGGCGGCATGGTCGTGACGCGGTTTCTAATAGCGTTGCAATAATTTTAGTAGCGAGAGACCGGATTCGGCGTATGATCCAGCGCACGTTTCTGAAGGGAGCGCTGCATGGTAAATCGTAGAGGGTTCATGAAAGAGGTGAGCAAAGGTTTGCTGGCCGTTACCGGAAATGGGCTGGTACTGCCAAAACTGTTCGGGCAAGCGTTGGCGTTACCGCACCTGGATTATCCATCTGTTCTTTCGGCAGTGCCGAAAGGAACGCCCGTGACTGCCATGAGCAGGGTCAACCGCCTTAACGGCAAGCGGTATACGTATCTGGAGCCGGAACGTGGAAGACCGCCAAATTTTTGCGGCCCCGGCTGCAATCTCCCACTACGGATGGTCGTACCTCAACTATGCACAAAGCAACAACACGGCCTACACGCACGCCGCAACCTACACCCAGAACAACAACCACACGCTGACACTGACCCAGTGGCGAGCTTGTCTAACCGCACTTGGCGCGTTCCGCTCCAAACGTGTATGCCAGTTGCGACGAAATTATCCGCACCACCATCCTTGCGTTCGGGCATCGAAGATTACCCCAACCAGCCTCCGGGGCCGCCTCCGGGACCGGGGTTACCGCCGTACGATAACACGGGCGGTGATCTTGACCAGATGTCGGAAAACCTCGGAAACTGGTGGTTAGGGCGAACCGGCAGGGCTGGTTGGACTAGCGGACTTGCACTGGACGCGCTGGAAGCCAATTCAAATAATCCGAGTGGCTTCGACTTCACCTATGGCACATACATGAGCCAGCAGGGTGGGCTTTCCGATATGTGAACGACCTGACCAGCTTCCTGGATGATATCGAGAATCCGTTGCTGGATGGCAGCATTAGTATTACGGTCAACGGAAGCACCTACGCTCAGTTACAGAGTGAAGCGGACTGGTTTATGGCCGGGGCAGCCTCGCTCTCCTGGGGATGCGCGTGGGCAGAATTTCCGCCAGCCGATGTTGCTTGCGTCGCAGGGATTGCGCTAGGCACGGTAGGCGGCACACTGTGGATGCTGATGCATGGTGGGTTCATCAAGAACGGAGGTAACTAGCAATGGCATCGCGGGCGAACCTCCCCCGGCAGGGGAAGGTGGAAAACTGGCTGACAAAACGTGTTGTAACTCGTTGGGCGTTTTTCGGAGTATGGTCTCTGATGATTCTATTCATGACGACCACTCTTGAAAGCACCCACCACTCTCCACTGTTGACAGGGGTTGGTTTCGTTTTCGCCGTTGTAGGCTTTGCTTTTGGTATCTATGGGGTGGTTTACACGCTTGGGCGAAAAGATAAACAACCTAACTGACTTGGATTCCGGCCCATCTCCCAAAAGAAGCCGGGCACCGCAGCCCGGTTGAGCGCGGCTCAAGGGGCGTTGCTGCTAGACCTTAGCCAGCCGTTTTTTGAAATAAAACGATTGATCGCGCGAAAAACAATAATCAAAAGGTACTGAGTACCAGCATAGCCGTCAGCGTTGCCGAGATAGGCTCGGCTATCCCCCTCTTAAAAATCTGCAAAGTATTCAAAACACTGAGCCCAAATAGGAAAAGTATTCAATCGACGGGGCTTATAGGCAAAGTATTCAAAATACTGCAGTTAGGCAGGAGCTAGGCTTGGCAGCGACAAGGCCGCTTGCTAAGTCATTGAAAATAATAGAAGGAAAATTTCGAAAACGAAAGACTTCTCGCGGATCCTGCCAAATCGCCCGAACCAGCCCATTGGGAACACTGTCCCCAACCTACTTAGTGTCTCGGGCAGACTTCCGGCTCACAAGGGAAATCGAACCTGTCTCCGTTACGAAGGTGCTATAAGGGTTTTAATTTGGAACTGATCCAAGCACCTCCGACATCTGTGTTCCATGCCGGCGAAAGGATGGAATGGGTTCCTCAATCCTGGAAGACTGAACCTTTTCCGACCGGGTATCTCAATAAAACATCATGTCCACTCCTATCGAGGATTACGCTCTCATTGGCGACTGCGAAACCGCTGCGCTGGTCAGCCGCAACGGTTCCATCGACTGGCTGTGTCTACCGCATTTTGCTTCCCCAGCATGTTTCGCTTCTATGTTGGGAACCGGCGACAACGGGCATTGGTCGATCGCGCCGAAGATCGAGGCTCGCTGTACTCGACGTTATCTCGACCACACGCTGGTATTGGAAACCACTTTCGAGAGCGATGACGGCTCGGCGCTTCTCCTCGACTTCATGCCGATCCGCGGCGGGAACGCTCACCTCGTCCGCATCGTTCGCGGGATTCGCGGCAATGTTCCCATGTGCATGGAAATGGCTCTGCGCTTCGACTATGGCCGATCAGTTCCCTGGGTAACTCGCATAGAGGACGACGCGCTTAGAGCCATTGCCGGGCCCGATATGACAGTGCTGCGCACCAGCGCTCCGCTGCGCGGGGAGAACCTGAAAACGCTCAGCGAATTCACCGTTGCCGAGGGCGAGTCAGTGCATTTCGTGCTAAGTTATGGGCCTTCCTACGACGAGCTTCCTCCGCCCGCCGATCCCGAACAAGCCTTGTGCGAGACGGTGAACTTTTGGCAGGAATGGGCCAGCCGAGCCAAACTGAACGGCGAATACACGGATGCAGTCGAGCGATCGCTGATCACATTGAAGGCGCTGACCTATCGGCACACCGGAGGCATCGTCGCCGCACCGACCACTTCATTGCCCGAACAATTGGGCGGCCAACGCAACTGGGATTACCGCTACTGCTGGCTGCGCGATGCCACCTTCACCTTGCTGGCCTTAATGAATGCCGGCTATTTCGAAGAGGCCCAGGCTTGGCACGATTGGCTACTGCGGGCCGTAGCCGGTAGTCCCGATCAGGTGCAGATCATGTATGGGATTCATGGCGAGCGAAACTTGCTGGAGTGGGAAGTCCAGTGGCTTTCCGGATACGAAAACTCCAAGCCAGTTCGCGTCGGCAACGCCGCTTCCGAACAACTCCAGTTGGATGTTTACGGCGAGGTAGCCGACGCGATGCTACACGCCCACCTGGGTGGCATTCCTCGCAACGAAATCGATGTGGCCTTGCACATCGCGTTGAATGAGCACCTGGCCACGATTTGGCAGCAGCCGGACCAGGGAATCTGGGAAGTGCGTGGCGAACCCCAGCACTTTACTTATTCGAAGATCATGGCTTGGGTGGCCTTCGATCGTGCTGTCAAAACCATGGAGAAATTCGGTGTACAGGGTCAGGTGGAACGTTGGCGCGATCTGCGCGATACCATCCATCGCGAGGTGTGTCAGAAGGCTTATAACTCCGAAGTCGGCAGCTTCACCCAGGCCTATGGTTCCAACCAACTCGACGCTTCGCTGTTGCTGATTCCGCAAGTTGGCTTCCTCCCCTGCACCGATCCACGGGTCCGCGGCACGATTGAAGCAATCGAAAAAAAATTGATGTACAACGGATTCGTTCTGCGCTACCGGACCGAGAACGTGGACGACGGCCTCCCCGCGGGGGAAGGCGCTTTCCTAGCCTGCAGCTTCTGGATGGTAACTGCGCTGCGCATGTTGGGCCGCGTCGAGGATGCCCGGGGATTGTTTGAACGCCTTTTGAGCTTGCGTAACGATGTGGGTTTGCTGGCCGAGGAGTACGATCCCAGGGCCATGCGGCAGATGGGAAATTTTCCGCAAGCCCTATCTCACATTTCGTTGATCAATGCCGCCTTCGAGTTCACCCGGGCCAGCAGCCCAGGGCAACAGCGCGCGGAATCGTCGCCTGCGACACCGGGGGCCCCGAAAAAACCGCGTGAGACAGCTTGACGGGTAAGCGAGTCGCTTCTTAAGGTGTGGGGAAGGGGCGCAGCTTCAGCTGTACGGTATAAGGCCTTATTCTTGTCATCACGAGCCGGGCCCCAGCCCGACGAGGGACCTGCCTTTCGATCTTTTCCGCAGCCTGTAAAGACGTGCCCCGATACAAACCGACTTGTGGGATGGCTGATCGCTTGTAGTTATTGCGCTGCCACCCCGGCGGGCTGTGCGTTACGCCGCGGCCGCCGGTTGGCTTGCAATATCTTCTTGCGCAGTCGCAGCATGGTCGGGGTCACCTCGACCAGTTCGTCGTCGGCAATGAACTCAATCGCCTGCTCCAGGTTCAGATTCTTGAACGGCACCAGGCGGATCGCCTCGTCCGCAGTGGAGGCGCGCATGTTGGTCAGCTTCTTTTCGCGCACCACGTTGACGTCGAGATCGTTGTCACGCGAATTCTCGCCGATCACCATGCCTTCGTACACATCCACGCCCGGAGCGACAAACAGCTCGCCACGCTCCTGCAGTCCCCAAAGCGCGTAGGCGGTAGTCAATCCGGCACGGTCGGCCACCAGCGCCCCGGTCACACGATGTGGTATATCGCCCTGCCACTCGGTATAGCCGTCGAACAACGAATTCATCACGATGGTCCCACGCGTGTCGGTGAGCAACTCGCTGCGCAGCCCGATCAGCCCGCGGCTGGGGATAACGAATTCTATGCGCACCCGGCCGTAGCCGTGGTTGTGCATCTTCTGCATGTGCGCCTTGCGTGAGCCCAGCTTCTCGATGACCACGCCCACGAACGACTCGGGAATGTCGATGGTCAGGCGCTCAATAGGCTCCATCAGCTTGCCGTCGATGTGCTTGGTCACAATCTCCGGCTTGCCGACCGCCAACTCATAGCCCTCGCGCCGCATCATTTCAATCAGAATGGCCAGTTGCAATTCGCCGCGTCCCATCACCCGAAACGAGTCGGTATTGTCGGCTTCTTCCACGCGCAACGAAACATTCGTGAGCAACTCTTTCTGCAGCCGCTCACGCAAATTGCGCGAGGTAACGTATTGTCCTTCGCGTCCCGAGAACGGCGAGGTGTTGACCATGAACTGCATGGCGATGGTCGGCTCGTCGATAGTAATGACGGGGAGCGGCGCGGGATTCTCCACGTCGGTAATGGTCTCGCCAATGTTGATGCCGGTAACGCCGGCGACGGCTACGATGTCGCCCAACTCAGTGGTTACGATGTCGGTGCGCTTCAATCCAGAGAACGAGAACAGCTTGGTGATCCTGATTTTCTCTATCGAACCATCGCGCTTGGCGATGGCCACGTCTTCGCCGGTGCGCAGCGTGCCGTTAAACACGCGCGCGATGGCAAGGCGTCCCAGGTAGTCGCTGTAATCGAGATTGGCCACCATGATCTGCAACGGCCCATCGGCGTCGCCTCGGGGCACGGGAATGGTGTCGACGATGGCGTCGAATAGCGGGCGCAGATTCTCGCCGGGCTGGTCCAGATCAGTCGTCGCCGTCCCCAACTTGGCGTTGGTGTAGAGCACGGGAAAGTCAAGCTGATCTTCTCCGGCATCAAGGTCGATAAACAGGTCGTAAACCTCGTTGAGCACTTCCTGCGCGCGCGCATCGGGACGATCAATTTTATTGATAACGAGAATTGGCGGCAGCTTGGCTTCCAGCGCCTTGCTCAGCACGTAACGGGTCTGCGGCAGCGGACCTTCGCTGGCATCCACCAGCAGCATTACGCCGTCCACCATCTCCAGCGCGCGCTCCACCTCGCCGCCGAAATCGCTGTGGCCGGGCGTGTCAACGATATTGATCTTGACCTCAGCCGGGTGACCGGAGCCGGGCGCGGGATGATAGAAGACGGACGTATTCTTGGCCAGGATGGTGATGCCGCGCTCGCGCTCCAGTTCGTTGGAATCCATCACCCGCTCGACGTGCGTCTCGTTGGCGCGGAAGGTGCCGCTCTGGTTCAGCATGGCGTCGACAAGGGTAGTCTTGCCATGGTCAACGTGGGCGATGATGGCGATATTGCGAATGCTCGTGCTCAAAACTGTCCTTTCCAGCTTGCGGAAAACTCTAGGGAAACCGCCTTCGATCAGCGAAACGGAGGGAGTCGGGACCGGAATAACTAGTTTACAATACGAGGCTCGGTAAAATGTGCTCTTGCGCTCCAGCAGTGACTTGTCCTTTCAGACATTCCTATTTTTTCCTGCGGAGGCTGGAGTACCCAGCCGGATCCTTTCTTCAAACGGGCGCACCCTCCTTCCACCTCTTTTGCGAAGGGCTAGGAGAGAGAACAACTCCCTCACCCAGCCCGACTTGCTCCCCCATTTAATATGTTGGCAAGACTGGCAATTCTCAGGGGACAGAATGCGCTACTTGTTATGGATCGCTTTAGCGGTCTCTATCTGCGTGCTCGCGGGTAAGGGGTGGGCTCAAACCAGCAGCACTCCGGCTGAATCTTCGTCCACGTTTTCTACCACGCCGGCCGACCTTCCCGACGACCAGGCTTTCTCTCAATATCAGCGCGTAACCAAGGGCATCAAGCCGCCCAAGGCCATCTCGGCTCCCGATCCCAAGTTTCCTGACTTACCGGCCGACGCGGAAGACCATGGCACGGTCGTGATGCTGATTGGTATAAGCGCTAAGGGGCGAGTCGAAGTTGTTCGCGTGCTGCGCAGCGACGAGCAGGCTTTCGAGAAGAGCGCGGTTACAACGGTGAAGAAGTGGAAGTTCAAGCCCGCCGAGAAAGACGGCCACGCGCTGCCGGTGCAGATCACCGTGGAGATGAAGTTCCAGAAGTAGTGCAACAGTCAATTGCTAGTTGTCAGTAGCCATAAGGCAGTCGCTTACGAAATTCTGATTAAGTCTGATTTCTTGAAGGGGACGGCCTTGAGGCCGTCCGTAAGCGCCGCAGAATCACTTCGGCTTCAGCCGCTGAGGGAATTGCTGTGACTTGATCAGAGTCCCCCTAACGGTCTACCCAGTGCGAAATCGGCTTAGTGAGCCGGCTCGGCTGTCTCGCTAAACCGGCTCCGCAGCTCCTCGTACGTCTTACTAATAAGACGTCTTACTAGTAAGATTTGTGGCCTGCGTCTTACTAGTAAGACGTACGAGGCCAGGAAGCGAAAGGCGAACCGCAGATCCCTCCGCTGCGCCAGATGGAAGAAGAGGTCATCTTTCCCGCGATTCGGAGCGCGTTACCGGAAAGCACGCGCGAAGAGATGTTGCGCGAGATGCAGGGTCGCAGGAAGCAGGGGTCAGGAATCGGGAATTAGCGGCCAACTTTTGTAAAATCTCGACCCATCAATCTGTTAACCTCTCGGAAACGTATTAACCTATGAAACCGGACGACAAGAGCCAGTTGGGCCGTGGTGACGCGGGGGACGAAATGCGGTTGGTGGCGCGCATCCGCGCCGGCGATCAGCAGGCTATGTCCGAGCTCTACGACCGGTATGGCAAGGTGGTTTACGCCGTCGCCTTGCGAGTTCTGCAGGACGCGGCGGGCGCTGAGGATGTGCTGCAGGACGTGTTTCTGCAGCTTTGGCGTAATCCCGATGCCTTTGACGCCAGCCGTGGCAGTCTGGCGGCGTGGCTGGCGGTCATCTCGCGGCATCGTTCGATTGACCGCTTGCGCAAACGGCGTCCGGAGACCGACATTGAAAATTGCGTTATCGCCAGCAGTCCCGAGCTGCGGGACGAAACCGAGCGGGCACTGGTGATCGAGAAAATACGAGTGGTGCTGGCAGAGATGAATCCTGACCAGCGCAAGGTGTTGGAGTTAGCATTCTTTGAGGGGCTGACCCATACGGAAATCGCCGCGAAGACAGGCGAGCCGCTGGGCACGGTCAAGACCAGAATCCGCAGTGGGCTGCAGCTGTTGCGCGCCAAGTTTGCGGGATGAAGTGGATGTGCGATCAGATGGATGTTGCGATCGGGTAGTGGTTGCGATCGGGTAGAGCGGGCCTTCAGGCCCGCGTCCAACCCTGTTTTGTTTATAAGGGGGCTTTAGCCCCGGCCGTACGTGAAGTTAACTTCTTGAGTAGCTTGTGAAGACACACGAACAATTCGCTGACGATCTGGCGCTCTTCGCGCTTGACGAGCTGACCGGCAGCGACCGCCAGGAACTGGAAACTCACCTGGAGACTTGTGCTGCCTGCCGGCGCGAATTGCAGACGCTGCGCGGCGATCTCGGACTGCTAGGATTGACTACCAGCGGCCCTCAGCCTCCGGCGCGCAGCAAGGAGCGGCTGGTGCGGGCGATTTCCGCCGAGCCCCGCGGCGTGTCCCTGCCGGAAGCTTCTCCGCAGCCTCGGCGAAACATGTGGTGGGCGTGGGTTCCGGCATTTGCGGCAGTGGCGTTGTTGTTCGTGGTGACCAACCTGTGGCGTAGCAACGGCCGCATGAAAGATCAGTTGGCCGAGCTGGGCAATCGCAATCAGGACCAAACGGTGCAGCTCGATCGCATGAACCAAGAGCTACGACTGCTGACCTCGCCCGACGCGGTACACGTTTCGCTCAATCCGCAAAAGGCGCCAAAACAGCCGAGCGGCACGGCCATCTTCAGCCCGTCACAGAAGCGCATGATGTTCATGGCCAGCAATCTGGCTCCGGTGCCCGAGGGCAAGGCGTATGAGCTGTGGATCATCCCCACCCAGGGCGCACCAATCGCGGTCGGCGTCTTCAAACCTGACGATCATGGCAATGCCGTGATGATGGACCACAAGATGCCGGAAGGCGTCGAAGCCAAAGCTTTCGCCATCACGGTAGAGAAGGAAGAAGGCTCCGACAAGCCTACCTCGCCGATTGTGATTATGGGTGCGGGAGAGTAACAGGGAATCGGCGAGTTTACGACCCTCGACAATTTCGACGGCGATTTGCACAGCGTGCCCACAGCGTTTCCTCGGTTATCTGTAGCGCCGAATAGCTGAGCTCTGGCAAATGGCGACCGTCTCCTGCAAACTGGGACGATGGCCAACCCAGGGGATTTTGCGTATACCGTCAAGGAGCAGGCTGACATCGTCCGCATCGTGGGCGAGTACGTTAAGCTGCGCAAAAGCGGCGCGCAAAACTTCCAGGGCCTGTGTCCCTTCCACCAGGAAAAAACGCCATCGTTCTCCGTTCACGCCACGCGGCAGTTTTTCCACTGCTTCGGCTGCGGGACATCGGGAGACGTTTTCGCCTTCGTGCAGAAGATCGAGAACATCACTTTTCCCGAAGCTGTGCGGCTGGTAGCGGAGAAGCTGAAGATTCCCCTGCCGAAGATGAGCTACTCCTCGCCTGAGGAAGCACGTGACGCCAAAATGCGCGGCGGGCTGATCGAAATCCACGAGCGCGCCTGCAACTTTTTTCAGGAGCAGTTGCGCCGGCCCGAAGCGGCCCACGCCCGCGAATATCTGGCCTCGCGCGGCCTGACGCCAGAAAACCTGGCCGAATTTCGCATCGGCTATGCTCCGGATTCGGGCTTCGTGCTGCGCGAGTCGCTGCGCAATCAATACGACGAAGAGCTGTTGCGCGAGTCGGGATTGTTCTCGTGGAAAGAGAAGAACCAGTTGTCAGAGGCCAGTGGCCAGTTGTCAGAAAAAAATGTCCCACCAGCGTCCGCACCGGACGAGGCGCAAAGTAGACCGAACACTGACAACCGGCAACTGACAACTGTTTATTCCAGATTCCGCAATCGGGTGATGTTTCCCATCGCCAATGAGTCGGGCAAAGTGATCGCCTTCACCGGCCGCACACTGTCCACCGACGAGAAGGCCGGTCCCAAATATCTGAACTCGCCGGAGACGCCGATCTACTCCAAGTCGCGCGTGTTGTTCAATCTCGACAAAGCGAAAGAAGCGATCCGCAAACTGGAGTACGCCATCCTGGTCGAGGGCCAGATGGACTGCATCGCCGTCTACACCGCCGGATTCCGCAACGTGATCGCCAGCTCGGGCACAGCGTTTACCGAGTTGCAGGCGCGGCTACTGGGGCGATTCAGCAAGAACATTGTCGTGAACTTCGATCCCGATACGGCGGGGGCGGCCGCGGCCGAACGCTCCTTGGCGCTGCTGGTCAGCGAGGATTTCCAGATCAAAGTCCTGACCCTGGAGAGCGGATTCGATCCTGATCTGTATATCCGGCGCAAGGGTGCGGCGGCCTATACCGACGCGCTGGGGCATTCGCAAAAGTATTTCGACTACCTCATCGAACGCGCGCGCACGCTCTTCCCATCCCGCACGCCCGAGGGCAAAGTGAAGGCCTTGAACTACCTGCTGCCGCACATTCAGCGCGTCCCCAGCCGCATTGTTCGCGATGAATTGGCCAACGAGATTTCGCATCGCCTGGGGATCGATTCCGCCGTGCTGCGGCAGGAGCTGCGTCATGCTGCGGGATCACGCTCGGCGTCGCGGGTGAGTGCGGCAACCGGCGGCGGCTTGACCGATGGCGAGCGGGTGCTGATCCGGGCGCTGGCCAGCCAGGAACTGCTGCACAGCCCACAGAGCAATCGCGAAGGACAAGACCCGGACTTCGAGCCGGCGCGGCAAGTTCACTTCGCGCTGACTCGCGAGCGACTGCACGCCGGATCTTCGGCCGAGGGGCTGATCGATACGCTACTGCTAGCTCACGAACAAGGGCTGGACCCGATGTCCCTGCCGCTGGAAGAAGCCGATCGCAATTTGTTGGCAGCGGTTCTTATGGATGAACACGAGGAGTTGACGCCGGAGTTGCTGGAGAACTCGATTCGCTCGCTGCGACGCCGCGTTCTGCGGCGCCAGATGGACGACTTGCAGCATCAACTCAAAGAGGCCGAGCAGCGACAGGACTCGACTTCGGCAGCGAGACTACTGCAGGAGCGAGTCAAAGTTCGGCGTGCCATGACAGCCCTGGGTGAAAGCGCCTGAACGACGCGGCGTCAGTGGGGTCGGACAACAAACCGAGCCAGTCGCGTCAGATGCAATGACGTGCCAGTCTGCGATTGAAGATCAAACCAGTCTCGGGTTTCCCCAATGCCGCCCCGCGGCGGGCGACGTACTTCGCCCGGGGGCGATGCCGGGCGCTGGCGCCTCGCTCTTCATGTTCTTGGGCTCGTGCACGTGGCTGCCAAATATGGATTGCGTAATCCGCCTCTGATCGCCCCGGTAGTTCTGCCACAGCATTCCCGTATCTCTCCCCGTTCTTGCTTCCGTGAATGCCGCCAGTTCCGGGGCGACCGCCAGCATCTGGAGGATCTGCTCCAGAGAGTGTGCATGGGTTCGTTGTCCGGTCGCGCCTTGGACAGTGCGACATCCCTCATAGGGCCGTGGTTGTTGGGTGTGCACTCGCTTCTGCCGGCAACGGTTGGCCGGTCGAAATCCTCGATTACAGACTTGGCCCTTTTTACTTTCCGGTAATGGTATGGGCCCCGGATTGGCACAGTCAACGTTCTTGTCGCATAGATTATTGACCCTAGTCACCGCGAAGCCGTAACGAAAGGGCCATGATCGTTGCTGGAGCAAGTCGGAACTGTGGTAGGTAGCTTCACATCACGAAATCTTAAGGCCGGCGGATGTTACCCATCTGTCCTGGCAGAGGGAATGGGGGAAAAATGAAAACGAACCGCTGGAAGAACCACCCAAGCGGAATCCTCGCGATAGCGGTGGCCAGCATTGTCCTGCTGCTTTGCAGTAGGCCACTATGGGCCCAGAACCTGGGATGGGAAGGCGAGACGGGAGTATTTGTAACTCCGCTGGCTTACACCGCAGGAGCCGAAGGAAAGATTGCCGAGCCGGTGATCGGGTTTCACTTCCTTGATGCCGGCCCGGTCATTGGACAGTTCTATGAGGCGTCTATCACGGTCGGACTGGGCAAGCGTTTCGAGGTGGGATACACCAGCGACATGCACGCACAAGGTGGCAATGCCGAACTGAGCCCGCTGTGGCAAAACGGCTTTAATATTTTTCATGGCAAAGCTGTTCTCATCCCCGAGAACTACAAGAAGCAGGCTTGGATGCCGGCAATCTCGGTGGGGTTTATGGCACGCACCCAAGTTCACAACGTAGGCGGCGCCATAATGAATCAGGACACGGCCAACGGAGACGTCTACTTGGTAGGTACTAAGACCATTACGCAGACCAAGCCGATTCCCATCGTGCTCAGCGCTGGGGTGCGGGGCACCGATGCCGAACTCTGGGGCATGGCGGGCAACGCTCCCAACTGGCAAGCCAAAGGGTTTGGCGCCATGGCCTTCGTCTTCAAGGCCCCCAAGGCAAGCCAGATCATCTTGGGCTTTGAGCTGTCGCAGCAGCCGCTGCATCCGCAGTACCTGCCGACCGCAAACATTCCGACAACCCTGGTATACGTGGTACGGTTCGTGCCGACACCAAAGCAAAAGCTGAACGTCGATTTCGGGATTGCGCAAGTGGCCGGTCAGATTTCTCCCGGAGTGAATCTGCAAGCGCGATCGCAGGTGGGCGTGCAGGTTTCGTACGGATTCTAGGTTAGGGAGGCCCTGAAAGACCCGCATTCTGGGTTGCCGGGGCTGAATCCCCGAAGTATATACAACAGCCTAGAAGCGGCCTGAAGGCTGGCGCTACCCGAACATTGACTTGATCGGAGTTTTCTTAGATTTGGAGGCGAGGCCGGTAGCCGTTAATGAGTGGGAAGAGGACTGCTGGCAACCGCTCGCAGAATATCGTCGTCGTGGGTTGCGGCGATCTCGTGGCCGGGAGGAACGACTAAAAAATCGGAATGCCAGTCACCGGCGAGGAGCCGGCGAAAGAGTGTAAGGTCTCCGGGAAATTCTTCGTAGCTCCAGTTCCGCTCCTTGGCTTCCGCCTGAGCTTGTTGCGCACAGCGGTCGTCGAATTCCGATCCGGTGCGGATGTAGGTGAGCTTGCGATAGGAGGTGCGATAGCGGGTGGCTTCTTCATAGAGGTACTGGCCGGCATCCTCGCCATATCGAGCAATCAGGGCATCGCGATCCTGACTCAGCCCGTTGGCGCCTAGCTGATCGTGCATTTCGCGGCCCCGCTCCACCCAAGCCACGGAGCCAAAGTACACACCAATATTTGCCTTGAAGTATTCGCTATATTTTTCGCGGCTGCCCATCAGCAGAGTGATGCAGTCGTGGGCGCGAGGAAGAACCAGCGGGATGCCCGGCGCTTTGAGTCCGGCGAGGCCCATGCCGCACAGAGCGTAGCCCAGCACGATGGCGTCATAGTCGGAAATATTGGTGGCATCGATTTCCTGCTGCAGTCGCTGGCGCATGGATTTTGCGCCGGTGTCGTGCAGGCCGGCAGGCAGGAATTTGGCATCGATCAGATGCGGAGAGCGGACGATGGCATCGCTCAGTTCGCGTAACAGTAGTCCGCAACCGATCAGCAGGAGTCGCATATTCAGACAGTGGCCGCCGGGCGTTCCACCATAGGTTTGCGGCTGGCGATAACTTCAGCGTCCGGAAATGCCATGCATTCGACAAACCGGTCCTGAAAGTGAGGATCGGAAGCCAACCCTACATGCTCGATGAGATTGAGTACCGAAAAGTCTTCCACGCCGATGAAAAGCTTGGCTCCGCGCAAGGCGGTGTTGCCGGAGGCAACGAGGTGATCGGCGGAGGTTTCGAGAAGGCCAATCCGGACCGCGCTTTCGGCGCGGACATAGTTGCCGAACGCTCCCGCCAGATAGACCTGCTTAACGTCGTCGATGGTGGCGCCCCAGCGATCAAGCAGGATGCGTAAGCCGGAGGCGATGGCTCCTTTGGCCAATTGCAATTCGCGCCCGTCAGCCTGCCAAATCTTGATGGTGCCGCCGACGGTAAACTCCTTTGAGCCGGTGGTGAACCGGCCACTGGTCCCGATGATGCCGGCGTCGAGTCCGGCGGCAATGGCGTCGACCAGTCCGCTGCCACAAATGCCGCGAGGCTCTACGTCGCCAATCACGGTGCATTCCATTTCGTTATGGTTCAGGAAGACTCGAGAAATCGCTCCGGTGGCGGCCCGCATGCCCATCTTGATGGAGCCCGCTTCAAAGGCGCTGCCAGCGGCTGTTGAAGCGCACAGAACCTTGTCGCGATTTCCCAGCGAGATCTCTCCATTGGTACCTAAATCGATCAGGGCCCGCAATTCAGTGCCGGTATGCAGACCGACGGCGACGATGCCAGCTAGAATGTCCGATCCGACGAATCCTCCAATGCAGGGCAGGAAACGGACAATCGCGGAAGCAGGCAGCCGCCAACCCAAGTCTTTGGCCACGAACTGTTGCTCACCCAGATTGGGCGAGGCAAACGGCACATGGGTAAGCGGCTCGGTATCGAGCCCGCAAAACAGGTGATGCATTACGGTATTGCCGACCAGCACAACTTCAACGATTTCCTCTTCCCGGCCGGAGGCGACGTCGTGGATCATGGTTCCGAGGAAATCCCGGATCAGGACAGTGAGGTCATTGCTGTCTTGCGCGAAGCGGACCCGGCTCATCACATCGGCCCCCTGGATGGTCTGGGGATTGAGCCCTGTGCGCAGGCCAAGCAGCTTGCCGCTCGCAAGGTCCAGCAATTGAGCAACAACGGTGGTAGTACCGAGGTCGATGGCCACGACAAGTCCAGTGCGGCGGGTTCGGGCCAGTTGGGTATCGTCGGTCAATACCGGCATGGTCCACTGCTCGACCTTCAGCTTCAAAGGCGATTCTGCGTGGGCGCGACAGGCCAGCCGCCAGCCATCAGCAAGTTCTTGCTTGGACAGCACAGACTGATCCTCCGGCGACACGTCGATGGAGCCCTCGATGACTTGCACCCGGCATCCGCCGCAGGTGCCTAACCCGCCGCAAGGAAATTCCATGCCGCGAGTCATCAGCACGTTGTCCAGAACTGTTCCACGATCTACTTCAAGGACTGCGCCAAGGGGAACTAATTCGATGCGCACCTTGGCTGGGTTACCGCTTCCGTTGTCGGACATAGTTAATGAACCGCCTAATTTCAAAGTCTAAAGAAGTTATGAACAATATTCTGTGACCGGGCTCACGATTCCACTTTTTTAATTCGGCTCAACCCAAACCAAGGCCGTCGCAACCAATGACTCCCTCAGTATTTTTTCTGCCCGAGAGTCGGCAGTTGCGGCTTATTAAGACGTGGTGGGCCGCAAGCTGGGCCAGCTAGCTGCAATCAATAAAAAAGCAGCAAGTGTGAGCCGATCTGGGCACACCTGCTGCTTTTGTGATTACGAGAAAACATCGTTATTCAAGACAGCAAGTCATTGGAGATTGGCCTGATGTATCTTAGGGAACCGCCGCCTCCGGCCAACCAGCCGAAGGCGGCATGGTTCCACTAGACCTAACAACGCCTACTTCGCTGCGCCGACCGCAACCTTCATGCCATAGGACTCAGGCTCGTACAGATGACCCATGGTGCTAGTGATTTCCTCGGCTAGCTCATTCTCGTCCTTCGGCAGAGCTGCGAACTCTTTGTGCAGCTTTTCGAGCCACTGGAGTTCCTTCTTGCCTTTGGTGAGCTGTTTGCTGTCGACAGCAGTCTGAATGATGTCGATGGCAGCCTGACCGGCAGCCACCGTGCGAGCGTAGTCGGTCTCCTGCGCGACGATCGCCTTGCCGATGGCGAAGACGGATTCGGGCGTCAGGATAGCGCCGATCGCGCTGTTGTTCTTGTCTGACTCAACCATCCAGGACTGGAGGATATGGCCCTGTTTGTGAGAGTTGGCGATGTTCATCAGCCGTACGTCATAGGCCAACAACTCGGTGTAGGCCTCGGGAGCATTGCCGGACAGCAGACGGATGTTCTGCACCGACTCGTTGCTCCACAGATCGCACATGGAGGCGGAGATATTGCCCACATGGCTGAAGTGTGCACAGGTAGCGGACTTGCCTTCCTGCGAGATCGGAATGCCGCTGACGGCCTTCACGATCGGGTTTTCGTAGCCGCAGTCTTTCGACGGACCCTTGGCGCCGTTCTCAACGGCCTTCAGGGTGCGTGCGCCAGCCATGGCACGATCAACGGCTGCGAAGACATCGGGCAGCAGCTTCTGGTATGCCAGCACCATGGAGGTGTTGGCGAATCCGCAGGCGGTATCGCCGGCGGGGACGGTATGGCCGCTCTTCTCGCACTTGTCGACGATCTGGCTCCACAGCCAATTCATATCACGGCACGAGAGAACAGCAATTCCGAACACGGTCGCGCGAACGTCGCCGTACATCAGGCCTTCGTCGTGGATCTCTTTGCCACCGATGGACTCGATGGACATGAGGTCGGCGCCGGCCGCAATGCACAGATCGAAGGAGCGGTTCAGCTGATCCCACAACTCGCCATGACGCATAACCGGCTTTACGCCCTTAACTCCAGCCGGGCCGCGAATGTCAGCAGGGGTGCAGCGAATAGCGCTCTTCAAACCATACTTCTCGTAGTTTTCCTTCACGTGCCGTTCCAGCAGAGCGGTGATTTCAGCGCCCCACTCGGGTTTTTGGGTCTGCTGCGGCAGTTGTTCGAATTCCAGAACGATGCCGGGGACATTCATGGCCACGGCACGCTTAAAGATGTTGGTGGCCATTTCTTCGTAGTGGGCCACCACTTCAGGCCAGGTGGAACTATCGATATTCATTGTGGGGAGAGTGAAGTTAACTTCCGGAAATACCGTTCCACCTCCGATAACTAAGCCAGTACCGCATGTCACGGGCTTGGGAGCAGTTCCAAAGATCAGATCCTGCGGACTAGAGACGGCCATGGTACGAAAAATCGTTGCTTTGCTCATTTCGCCCCCTTTGCGAGTCCAGCCAAAGTCTTCTCGCCCTTCTCCGCAAACTGCTTGTTGCCGGCCGCGATTTCCTTGGCCAGAACTGCCGCGCCAGAAGCGCTGTCGCTGAAAGCGTCGGCGCCGATCTGGTGGCAATAGGCCAGGCTGATGGGAGCGCCACCGACCATTACCTTCACCTTATCGCGCAGGCCGGCGGCCTTGAGCGCTTCGATGGTGGTCAGCATCTTCGGCATGGTGACGGTTAACATGGCAGACATCGCCACAAAGTTACAGTTCTGGGATTTTACGGTTTCAACAAACGCTTCAGGTTTCACGTCAGCGCCGAGATCGAAAACTTCGAATCCAGCGCCTTCTAACATCGCTGCCACCAGGTTCTTGCCGATATCATGCAGGTCGCCCTGGACCGATCCGATCGCAACACGACCGGTGGGCTGAATGCCCTGGGCCTTCATGAGTGGCCGGATCAGGTCAAATGCACCGCGCATGGCCCTGCCCGAAAGCAGCAGTTCGGGGACGAAATACTCTTCCTGTTCGAAGAGCTTTCCGACCTCGTCCATGGCGGGAATCATGTGATTCTGGATGAGATCCAATGGCTTTGTTCCCTCAGCGAGGGCTGCCTTTGTGACCTCAACCGCCTTCTTCGCGTCGCCGTCGACGATCGCTTTGTTCAGTTGTTTTAGGTCTGTCATGAGTAGTTATTCTCCGTGAGTTCGATTAGAGGGTTGGTATTAACATCGAAAATATTGAGGAATGGAGTGCTGCAAACTGCGGTGGGCCGGGCAGTAATGGAAAAAACTACAACACCCGCGTTTCATCATATGATAAGGCCAACGTTTTTATGTTGCGGCGCGGGAAACGGTAAGTCAACCCCAATGTTGGCCACCGCACCAAAATTTTGGGAATACAGCCCATTCTGGGAAGGAAGCCGCAAATTCGTGTCATTAAGTAAAGGAAATTTCCTGGCACAGAAGGACTACGCAAGGGCGGACTGGAGCATCCCCGGCCGAGCGCTGTCTATTCAATATTGCTCACTTTGGCCATAAATTAACTCGAAGTCCCAAGTGCCGCTTCGAGTAGGCGTACGTTCTCCCAAGACAAGGGAGCCAATGCAGTTGGGCTCACCACGCGCGAGACCATCGTGCGCCGGTCTTGCTATTAGCTTCGCGCAACGAGCCGCTGACTCCAGCATCCAGTTCCAGCTTGCGGCCGAACAGCCAGAGTAAGTCGGAGAGTCGATTAAGATAGGGCAGGACGTCCGGGTCCACAATCTCGCCGGCATCAATCAACCGCACCACGCAGCGCTCGGCCCGCCGGCAAACGGTCCTGGCCACATCATAAGCGGCGGCGGCGGCGTGCTCGCCGGGTATCGACCAGTCGGAAAGCATTCCGTCAATGGCCTCGAGCTGATGAACCTGGTCGGTCAGAGCCTCGATCATGGCGGCGTTCAATGGAGGTTCGCCCTTGCGTTTTTCCGGGGGGGTTGCGATGGCCGAGCCGACCTTGAACAGCTCCCGTTGAATGAGTTTGGTGCGCTCGCGTAGATCGGCATCCTCGCAGATGGAGCGGGCGAAGCCCATGGCTGAGTTGGCTTCGTCAACCGTGCCATAGGCGTCGACACGAATCGATGACTTGGAGACGCGGACTCCGCCGGTAAGGCTGGTCTGTCCGCCGTCGCCCTTCTTGGTGGCAATACTGCTCATAGTGTCCTTCCTTATCGAACTGATGATGGTTTTCGTGGGAAGCTTGCTATTCTGTTTCGGCATTCATCCGACAGCATGAGACCAATCCTTGGTTGGAGTAATGTGTCCTTCCGCTTCGCTTCGCTCCGGTCGCGATGACAATAATCAGTGTATGGCGGCAATGGCAAGAAGAGCCAGAGCGGTTGCACTAAGGCCGACGATGGTCACCAGGATCGAGGCCCGTCGCACGTCGGAATCGTCGCCGGCGGGAGGATCGCTGGCATCTCCCAACCATAGCTCTGTCACCAACTGGCCGTGTCTCCAGATCTGGCCTACAAGGCGGCGCTGCATCGCGCCCGCGGTGGTGGCTTCGCTCCAACCGGAATTCGGACCGGGCATCAGCGCATGCTGACGCCATCCGATGCGTAGCGCTTTGCTTGCGGAATAGCCCGGCAAGGGCGAAGCGCAGAGGGCGATCAGCAACCAGCTAATCCGGGCCGGCAACCAATTCATCACGTCGTCGAGACGGGCCCCGCACCAGCCGAAACGCAAATAGAGCGGTGTCTTGTAGCCAACCATGGAGTCCATGGTGCTGACCACTTTGAACAACACGATGCCGGGAAGGCCGGCGACGGCATACCAGAAGATTGGACTCAGAAAGCCGTCGGTGAGATTTTCGCTGAGGCTTTCAATGGCCGCCCGCCGGCAAGCGGCAAAGTCCATGCGGGTGGTGTCGCGACCAACTAGTTGCGCTATGCGGTGCAGGGCTTCCGGCAAGTCGCCTTGACGTACGGCCCGTTCTACTGCCCAACCGTGCTGCAGCAGGTCACGCAGCGCCACCAGAGAGTATATGAGGAAGACTTGGGCGGCGAGTGCGATCCACCGGTTCCAACGAGCCAGGGCGTATAGCAGTGCGGCAGTTCCGCCGCACCACACGGTGGCCAGCAGCAGGAAGAGCAGGACTCCGCCGGCATAGCCGTCCAGCTTGAGCGAGCGCAGCAGTTTTTCAAATTGGGTCAGGGTCCATCCCATCAAGCGCGCGGGATGAGCAGGGTATACGGGATCGCCGAAAAGGAGATCCAGCAAGACCGCTGCTGCCAGAAGCGGCGCCGAGGGACGCAGAATCTCTAGGACCACTTTTTCGACCAACCAAGGGCGATGGCCGCCAGGATCAGCTTTTTGGGCTCTTCGACATCCACTTGGGCAAGACTGTCGTGAAACTCGGGCCAGCGGTCCAGCCGGCCCGCCAGGCTGGCAGCCAGAGATGCCGCCTGCTGACGCAAGGCCTCCTGCGCCGTGGCGGCGGGGAAAACGCCATAGCGGCAGCGGTCCAAAATACTGGCGATGGCGTAAGCGGCGGCCGATACCATGGGTTCGTACATCACCGCGTTGCGGTTGTTCTTCAGCAATTCCAGCTCGCCGTCCGTAAGATAAGGCCCGATCTCCTGGAGGAAGTGGTCTTCCTTAACGCCATAGCGGCCGAGCACGTGGAAGACGCCGCGGGTGTAGCTGGACTCCAGCCCGTTGTGCCAGCGCAGGGCCTCCAGGGTAGCGTCGCGCACCGCGACGCCGATATATTCGCCCAGCTTGATGCCGGTGCTGGTGAAGCGGCGCGGCGTCTCTGTCCGCAAGGGAGCGGCGATACAAAACTGGTCGGTGGTGGTGCCCGTGGCCAAGTCCGTGGAGTACCGGCTGCGGACGGCCAATTGTTGCAGCGCCGCAGTCTTGGCTTCGGTCATGGTGACAACCGCTCGCGCCAATGCGCCCTCGGTGACCGGACAGTCAAGCAGCAGTTGTACATTGATGGTGCCAGTGCAGAGCGCGGTTTCGGTCACGGACTCCGGCGTTTCGCGCCAAGTGGTGGGATCGCCTGCGCAGGCAGCGTTGCCCTGCACCCCGGCAGTCACGACCGCAGTCACCCATATGTCATCCTCACCGCGCTGGACGGCCATGGCATAGTTCATGTTGGCCGCGGTCCCCATGGTCGCGACGCACTCCGGATCGAGATCGAGCTCCCGGCAAACCGCGCGATGGTACTCTTCCAGCCCCAGCTTCATCATGCAAGCGTGGCGCTCGTGATGGGCCGATCCTTCGCAACTTTGGTGGTTCACTAAGTAACGTATGCTGTCCGACTGACCGCCATTGCAAGCGGAAGTGCTGAGGACGCGATGAGGCGTCAGCAGCGCCATCACCAGGAACCGGCCCGAACGGCGGAGGGAGAAGGCCGGACCTTCGAGTAGAGTTTCCCAGTGCATAGGAACCATAGAGATCATAACAAGCGGTAGTCCGTTGATGGACTTGGCCGACCGCCGGGCAGCCGCCGGATACTCGGGAAAAAAGGTGGCCGTCAGCGAAAAGTGGTGGCAAGAAAGTCAGCGGCCGCTCTCAACAGCCGCTGACCGGGTCAGGAGATCGAAGATCAGTCGTTCAGTCTTACGCGTTCGCGTTAACCGGGAGGGCCCGCGCCACCTTAGCCATAGCCGTAATGTGGGCCGGAGTGCTCCCGCAGCAGCCACCGATAATGTTGGCGCCGGCTTGCACCAACTCGGCCACAAAGGAAGCCATGAGTTCGGGCGTCTCCTTGAATACCGTCTTGCCGTCTTCCATGACCGGCGGACCGGCGTTGGCATGGATAAGAATCGGTACGTTGGGCGCGGCAGCCCGCATTTGCCGCGTGATTTCGATCATGTTGGAAATGCCATTACCGCAGTTGGCGCCTACGATATCGGCTCCCGCCGCTGCCGCTACCTTGGCCGCGCGATCAGGCTTGACTCCCATCATGGTACGGAAACCCTTGATGCCCGGCTCGAAGGCGAAGGTGCAGATCACCGGCAGTTTGGTATTTTCCTTGGTGGCTTTGATGGCCTGCTCGGCTTCCACCACAGAGGACATAGTCTCTATGCAAATGGCGTCAGCCCCGCCTTCGGCCAGAGCAACTACCTGGGCCTTGAAAGCCTCATACAACTGCTCGGCGGTGGTGTCGCCGCCCTCCTCGATCACGATGTGCCCGGTTGGACCCACCGACGCGGCTACATAGCCCTTGTCGCCCATGGCATGTTTCGCCAGCTTAGCGGCGGCAACGTTGATTTCATGGACCTTGTCGGACAGTCCATAACCCTTCAGTTTGAACGAAGTGGCGCCGAACGAATTAGTTTCCACTACGTCGGAACCGGCGGTTACGTACGCCTCGGCGATTTCTTCTACCTCTTTGGGATGGCTGACGCACCACGATTCGGGGCATTCCCCTCCTTCCATCCCTTTGGCAAACAGGAAGGTACCCATAGCTCCATCGGAGATAAGGATCTCGCCTGCCTTGATACGTTCCAAAAGACTCTTCACGATGCTTTCCTCCTTCGACTTTCAAATGTTTCTGCTACCGTTGGAAACTGCTCCAAGTCCGTGTGGGGAAGGAATAGAGCCTTCACATAGCTGTCCATGTATTGCGGATTGGAGCTCATATCGACATAGGTTATGCGGGCGGCAATCTCCGCCAGACGACGGCGATGCTCCCGCGACAGCAGCGCAATATACGCGCCAGTAAGAGAAGAATTCCCGATGTAACGGAACCGGTCCAGCGGCAAGTCGGGCAGCATGCCGATGAAAACCGCGTCCGCGATCCGCATGTATCGCCCAAAGCCGCCCGCGATGTAGACGCGAGCGACAGCGTCCCAAGTGAGGCCGACGTTTTCGAGAACCAGTGAGCAGGCGGCATAGATCGCCGCTTTGGTGCGGATCAGGTTCTCCAAGTCAGCCTCGGTGATTACCAGGTCCTTGCCGGTCCGGGTTTGCTCGGCAGTGGCCAACCGGAACGCGCGGCGACTGTCTTGTTGCACGATCCGGCCCGTGCCGGGTGACTCGAAGAAGCGGCCGGAGCGGTCCACAACTTCCTGCCGAAACAGTTCGCCCACCAGCGAGATGAGACCGGATCCGCAGATGCCTGCCGGCTTGCCGCCACCGATCACGGAGAACTCTAAGCGGGCCCCGTTGTCGCCAATAGCCACCCGCTCGATGGCGCCTTCGGCCGCCCGCATTCCGCACTTAATTCCCGCTCCCTCGAACGCCGGACCCGCCGAGCAGGCGCAAGCCACCATCCAATCCGCATTGCCGATTACGATCTCGCCATTGGTACCAATATCCATGAAGAGAAAGACATCGTGGGCGTTGGTAGACAAGTCGGTGCATAACAGGCCGGAAGTAATGTCGCCTCCGACGTAGCTGCCCACGCCGGGGGCACAAACCACGATGGCCTGCGGATCGATATTTAGGCCGACGTCCTGGGCGCGCAGTTCGGGAACGGAGTTCACCGTCGGGACGTAAGGCGCCTCCCGGATGTAGCGCGGAGGCAAACCGAGCAGCAGGTGAGTCATGGTCGTGTTGCCGGCAACAAAGGCCGCGCGAATGTTCTGCGGCTCAATCGAAATTTCGCCGGCCAGCTGCCGGACCAGACCATTGATGGTTTCCAGCACCAGGCCGCGGAGTTCCTCCAGGCGTTCCGGATTGCGGGCGTAGTCGATGCGACTGATTACGTCCGACCCCCGCCGGATCTGCAGATTGTAGGAAGTCTGCGTGGCCAGCAACGATCCGTCATCCAAGTCAATCAGTTGCACCGCCACGGTGGTGGTGCCGATATCGACGGCCAAACCGAGCGGATGCTCGGGGCTGTCCCCCGCTTGCACATGGCGGACGCGCAACCCCGATGCGGATTCCTCGACGCCAACCGTGATGTCGCCATTGGCGGCCCGAACCGCTTCCGCCAACTCGCGCAGCACCGTGAGCTCGCTAGTGATGGGAGCAGGCCCGCCATTACGGCTCAATTCGCGGGTGAGGCGTGTCCAATCGCTATAGTGCTCCTCGATGGAAGCCGGCGGCACGGCCAGCCGCTGGTTTCGGTACAGCGGCGTGAGGCGGTCCCGGTCCGGCAGCAGCTTGGGGTCGATCAGGGAATGGCTGTCGCCCAGCACCCGTAATCCCTGTTGGCTGCGATCGGGCAGCCGTACCACAATGTCTGACACGACTTTGGTCTGGCAAGCCAGAACGGAGGTCGGGCGTCCCTCCACTTCTACGGAACACAACCCGCAGGAACCTTCGCCTCCACACGGCAACTCCAAGTCGAGGATGCCGGCACGCAACGCTGCCTCGTGGATCAGCGTTCCGGCCGGCACCTCGGCCACGACGTTGGCGGGCTGGAAGCGAACCGATGGCATGGCTTTACCGTGCGTCTTGGATCTTCATGTACGAGCCGAGATCCGAGGCCTCACCCGGACCAACCAGCACCTCCCAGCCGGGCAAGCCTTCCTCGATTTCGCCGCTGATTTGCGAGACATAGCCGGGAATGATGATGCGGTGTTTTCCCTGGTCGGCAAGGTCAGTGGCCTTCACCGCATTAGCCACCTTTTCGCCCGAGAACTTGCCCGCGGCCCATCCCGTTAGCACGCTCATGCCTTCGGTATCCACGACGAGTAAGTTCGCCGGGATGCCCGAGTTTTCAATTTCGCCGGAGACCAGGAAGTAGGTCAGGGAGAAATTGGTGGTGACCAGCACCGGAGAGTCCTTGCCGGTCTCGCCGATGGGATAGACCTTGGGATCGACCTGAATCGGCTTCTGCGGGTCGGTGTAGATGTTCTGCCGCAGCATCATCAAAGGCAGCAGGACTTCGAGCTTGATGCGGTCGAGCACTACGATGGACCCGTATTTGCACAGGAAAGTCGAGGCATCGGCAACCACCGACGCGTCGTCCAGCGCGGTCACGAAGTTAATGATGGGATAGCCCAGCGGCTCGAAGGAATTCTTCAGCGCCGCCTTGCGGATGAGGGTGTTGTACTGCAAGGTGGCTGCGGGATTGTCGGCCGGCAGGTCGAGCACGATGTCCTTCAGCCCCAGAGCGGCCAACTTGGTGGTCAGGGCCACCAACTCGTCGATGGTGGCCGCGCGGGCCACAATCGGCGCATCATACTTCAACGCCAAGGCCGCGACGGCATCGGCGTTAGCCGGGGTGGCGGCGTGAATCAAGGGCCGCTGGCCTGGCAACTCTTTCAGCCCGGCTTCCAGCGCGTCCAGGTTCGAGCTCCGCAGGATAATGCCCATGCCGGTAGAACCCGCTGCGGTCTTCACCAGATCGACGAAGGGTTTGACCTCTTCGCTGAAGTTGTCGACCAGCACCAGGTTGACGCGCAGTTGCTCGCCTACCCGTTCCAGGCAATAGTCCCGCACCTCGGCGATGCCGTGGCCACAATTGGAGAGCGGCTCATTGTCGGCAAAAGCGATGGCGATGGCGGTGGGGTGAACAAAGGTTTTGTCGTGGCGGAACATGACCGTCTCGTTGCCGATCAGGACTTCGCGTTCCGGCGGTCCGATCTTCACCAGGCGGATGGGCGGCTTGCTGGCCGCCCCGACAGTTTTGATGGCTTCTTCCGAAGCGTAAGGACAAGCCGCAAGTTCGGCGTTCTTGGCGGCCAGCTTCATGGCGAAAGCCATGCAGGTGGGTACACCACACTCGCCGCAGTTGGTCTTGGGCAGCAGCTTAAAGATTTGTAAACCAGTCATTGCCATTTTGTGGTCACCTCACTTACCAGAGCACATCATTTCGTCAATCTTGCGCTTGAGGGTGCGAGCAGCCAGCGGGTGGTAAACCACCAGCAGGTCCGCTCCCGCATTCAGGTAACACGCCGCCGTGGCGATCTCCAGCAGGGCTTCGCGCTCGTCTTCGCTTCCCCACAGGGGGAAGTCCTTACGTGCGGCCCGGCTCTCCTTCACCTTCGACACTTCAAAGCCGGAGTTCACCATCATGGGCATGGCCAGCATCGGATCGCCGGTAAAGGCCGAGGAGCGAATGCGTTCCATCACCGAGTAGGTGTATTCCAAGCCGTAGCCCACGGAGCTGGTCAGGGGATCGACGAGAATGTGGTCGGGTTGTACGCCCATGGTGGTAAGCAGGATGTTGAGCTGCTTGCACATGTTGACGTCGATGGGAGTCTGCGCCACTACGCAGTGGCCGTAAGCCATGACGGTGGCGGCGATGGTCTTGTAGTTGTCGGTTTCCACCCAGTTCAACAGCAGGTTTTCTCCGGCAAAGGTGGAAGCGATGTGCTTCATCACGGAGTTGTTCTTTTCGAAGTGGCTGCAACCGGTAACGATTATCGGTACCCCCACCGCGCCCAGAATGTCCTTCACGATGTCGCCGGCCGCTTCCGCAGACATGTCGCCATTGTCAGGATGGCAGGTCGCCAGGCGGACACTGATGATTTCCGCACCCAGCTTCTCCACCAGATGGCGGGCCATGGCCTTCGGGTCCTTGAGCAGGTCTCCATAAGCGTTGCGCAGGAGATCAGGATACGACTTCGGCGGGCTGTCCAACACCTCCATGGCAATCACGGGTTTGTGACCCACGTTGCCCTCATAGTGGCGGAAGGGCAATACCTCAGCCCCGCCCAGGACGACCGACGAAGTGCGGGTCCCGCTGCCGCCCAGAGTGATGGTGCGGACGGCGACATTGGCTTTGTCCGGAACCACGGTCACTGACTTCGGCAACACGATGGCCGCCGAAGTGATGGGCCGTTCCACGCCTTCTGGTGGCGGCGCGGGCTTGGACGGGCGCGGCTTAACTTCGGCCGCTTTGGTTGGGGCGGCACTGGAGGCGGTGATCTGGGCTTCCAATTCCGCTTCGGTCGGCAGGCAGCTCGGACAGCTGTCCGTGGCAGGCACGGCGGCGGCCGAGGCCGAAGCTAACATGCCGGTTTGCATCAGCAGCATGTTGGCGCCGGCGTGCAGCAAGTGCATGGCAGTCGAGGCTTGCAGGACCGCCATCTGCTGCATCGGCGTCATTCCCGGTTGAATCTCGGTGGCGGGAGGAGCGCTGCGCAGCTGTTCCAGTAGGCTGATAAGGGCCCCCATACCGTCATTACTTGGCGGAATGGGCGGTGCCGCTTGCCCGGCGGACGGCGCCGCAGCCGGGGACTTGGCCACGGGAGGCTTGGTACCCGTTGTACTGGCGGCGATGGTCGTCGTCGGCGTCGCAGCCGGAGGTTCGGCCACCGCTACGGCGGTATCGGCGACGGTGGTGGTCGAGGCCCCTCCACCCGAGGCTGCAGCTTGTACCACGGCGCCGCGGGCAGCGTCGACGGCGGCAGCTTCCTCTGACGGAGTGGTAATGTCCCACATTGTCAGAGCAGGGTGGCTAACCTTCTCCATGAAGGCCTGCACCGAGGTGATATCGGTACCGTTGGTCTCGTCGGCGATCAGGTCGGTGAAGTTTTCGACGCCAAAGGTCTTGCCGACTTTGTCGAGATCTTCCCGCAGAAAGTCCTTGAGGTCTTTGGGCATCCAGACAATGCGCTTGTGGCCGCCCTCGGCGGAGATGAACTTACGGCTGGTGATGTAGGCCTTGCCTACGCCGACGAATCCCGGTACCTGCTGACCGCCGCCGGCCGTGTTCGCTAGGGTGGAAAACTTCATCCCAGCGGGCGTTTCGCCCAGGTATTCGCGATTCACGATCATGACCCCGTTGACTTCCGGCATCAAGGCCACGATGGCCTCGAAGCAGCCGCAACTGGTCATGGGATCTTCCAGCAGCGAGTAAGCGTTGAAGCGGGCCAGCGTCTGCTTGGAATTGGCGTAAACGTAATCGTTGATGTTGGCCCACTGCCCGCGCACGGGATCGATGCACTCGCCTTTGATCAGCGGCTGATTGGGGCCGGTAGGATCGATCTCGTAGGCCGCCTTGCCGTCCAGCCAGTTGTAGGCGCCGCACAATCCCAGCCGTTCCGGGGTGATGACGCAAACATGGTTGGGAGCGAAGCTCTGACAGAGCAGGCAGGAGTAGAAGGTATCGACGCTCTCGTCGGTAAGCGACTCCATGCGTTGATTGCGGGCGCGATAGGAGTGGCGGGCGACGTCGATCCGCTCGGTTACATCTTTGGCGTCGGTGAACAGTGTCACCTGCACCTTGTCCACGATGGCGGGATAGTCGTTCAGGAACTTGGCATGCAGGATCTCGCCCAGGTGACGGATCTTGAAGCCCTTGTCCTTAGCGCCCTTGCTGATACGGATCCAGTTGATGTCGCGCTGACCCATGTGCCAGATACCTTCGGCGCCATTGATCAAGTGATGGATCTGGCGTTCGAGAATCGGCTCGAAGTCAGGCTGCATTTTGCGCCCGGCAACTTCCACCCAAATGCCGATGGGCAGTGCGGGCAGCTCTTTGCTGTCGGGGTCGACTACAACATCGTCGATTTCGGGGCCGACCACGGTGATCTTGCCGTCTTCCACCTCGGTGATATCCAGCGTGGTGACGTACTCGAAGCCCGGCGTCTTGTTGCCGCCGAACTCGACGTAGGTTTGCTCCTTGCGGATGCGCTCGCCTTCGAAGGCGGCGCCAAACGCCACCGGGATGGGCACCTTGGCGACTTTGATCTTGCAGCCGCGGACTTCCAGGCACTTCTCCACGATGTGGTCGATGGGCACGTTGGAGACAACATGCTCGTAGGTACAAATGCCGGTGGGCAGGATCTGCGGAATGTCAGTATCGGCAATGGTGGGAAAGCCGTAACTGATCGCGCCCGCGGCGGCGGCGTATTTCTCTTCGGTCACTTCGCCTAGCGCCATAACGAAGGCGAAAGTGCGGTTCTTATTGTATTTAAGATTGCGTGCGTAATCGCCCGGCTTGACTCCGCCGAAGCTGAGGGCCACGCGGTTGGCAAATCCCAAGGCATAGACCGCTGCCGAGATCTCCTTACCGAAGGGCACCAGCCGGGTATCCCAACCTAGTTCAACCTCCGCCTCCGCCAACTGCTCGGAGAAAGATGTGCCGTGACTATGCCCGGCCATGAAGACGTAAAGGTTCTTCTCTTGCAACTCGCGGGCGATGCGGACGGCGTGCTCGACCGACGGTGCGGCGCCCACGATGGCAGCGAAGCCGGGGGCGGAGCCGTCGACAAACTCGACACCGCGTTCGCGAATGATCACGTCATTGGCTGCTCCCAGCCAGATGCCGTTGACCGGATTGGGGCCGATGAGATATTTGCAAGCCTCGATAATTTCGAAGGCGAACAGAGTGGCGATACCCGAATCGAGGGTGCCACCCAGGTAAGGTAACCAGTTATTGTCGCTGGGTACGGCCGGCAGCAGCCGGTTGCACTCATCGAGAATTTTCTGCATGTCCGAGAGCCGGTCCACTCGTTCGCCCAACAGCGAGTAAATGACCGGCAGGGAGTAAGCGGTGTCTGGAAAGCCCACTTCACAATCGCTGCCTTTGGCCGCGATGGCTTTTGCCAGGTAGTCTTCCGCGTCGCGCACAATCTGGTGGGCGCCGCGGATTGCCGACGATGCGATGATTTTGCTCATTGCAGTTCGCGCCTCGATTTCATGTCGTACATCTTGCGTTCCTTTTGAGTATTGATGTGGAGTGCATCGCGCTTGCGCTCGATGTGGGCTAGCATCTTGTCGGCTGCGACTACCGGATCAGGCTCCCACTCGAAGCGTCCGCCGGTAATGCTTTCCATCTCACTGCACAGCAGGTCGTGGACGTTCTTGCTGCCCTCGACGTAGAGAGGATGGCCGAGCACGACATACATTCCGCTAGCCACGAAGTAGTGGCCGATAGCGACGGCCTTCTCGCTCATCCATTCCGGCGCGGCGCCGGCCACGGGCAGGTCGGCGATGTCATCGCCCAGACCGCCTTCGGCTACCAGGTTAGTGGCTGCCATCAGGATGCGGCTGTTGTCGACGCACGAGCCCATGTGCAAGACGGGAGGAATGCCGACCGCCTCGCAGACTTCGCGCAAGCTGTCGCCGGCCTGGGCCAGCGCGGCTTCCGGTGTCAGCAGCCCCGCCTTGGCACAGGCGATGGCGGCGCACCCGGTTTGCAGCACCAGCACGTTACGCTTGATCAATTCCTGGGCCAGCCTGACGTGGCCCTGATCGGCCACTACCTTGGGATTGCTGCATCCGATGATGCCGGCCACGCCGCGAATGCGGCCATCGATGATGGCATCGTTCAGCGGACGGAAAGTACTGCGGAAGCGGCCGCCCAGCATGTGAAAGATGGTTTCGTTGGAGAAGCCGGCCACCAGTTCCATTGACTCGTTGGGAATGTGGACGCGTTGCGGATCGCGATTTTCGAAGTTGTCGATGGCCTTGCGAATCAGCTCGCTGGCTTGCTCGTAACCGGTGTTCGAGTGGAACGTGATCTGCTCGGCTTCGGCGGTGTGGGCGATCTCCGAGGTGCTGACCAGTTGGGTGTGGAAGCACTTGGAGACTTGCGCCAGCGATGGCATCACGCACTGCACATCGATCACCATGACTTCTACTGCACCGGTAAGAATGGCCAGCTCCTGTTGCAGGAAGTTGCCCACGATGGGCAGCCCATGGCGCATCAGAACTTCGTTGGCGGTACAGCAGATGCCGGCAACATTGATTCCCTCGGCGCCCTTGGACTTCGCGTAATCGATCAACTCCTGGTCCCCGGCGGCCACGGCCAGCATCTCTGACAATGTGGGTTCGTGTCCGTGGACGATGATGTTGACTTTGTTTCCAGCCAGCACGCCCAGGTTCACCCGGCTGCGCACCGGCTTGGGAGTGCCGAAGAGAATGTCTGACACTGTGGTAGCGATGGCCGAGCCTACCCAGCCGTCAGCCAGGCTGCACTTTAATCCACCCATGATCAGATGGCGATAGTCGTGGTCAACGCCCATGTTGGTGCGATGCATCAGCTCCACCACCGCGGAGTCGATGCCATTGGGATTGATGTTTAGCTTGTTCCACACCGCCTGGCGTTTTTCCGGGGCCAGCTTCAGGGTGGCGTTGGGCTCTTCCGACCAGGCGAATTGGGTCAGAAAGAAGTCCGCCAGATCGCTGGCGATGGTCAGGTCGTCTTTGCCTTCGGTAGCAATCTCGAAGAAACGCGCCGCCTCGTGCAAGCGCAGTGGCTCGACGATTTTGTAGTCGCCGCCTTTGCCCTGCGACACCGCCTTGAGGGTGCGCACCAGCATGCGGCCATGGTCGGAGTGAGCGGCAGTACCGGCGGCAATCTCACGCAGCAGGTTGCGCGCAGTAATAGTATCGGCGTCGGCGCCGCAAATGCCGAGGTGGGCTTTGGGGGTGATGCGGCAAGGGCCCATGTGACACAGCCGGCAGCAAACGCCGTCTGTGCCGAACTTACACTGGGGTTTTTGCAGCTCATAGCGGTCGAAGACCGTACTTATCTCGGCTGCACCCGCAATGCTTACCATATCGATTGTTGCTGGGTCCGTCGAAACCGGTAACCCTGCTTTTCGACCGGTGGTCGCCATCAGTTTTTCTCCTGTTGATTGGTAAATAACTTGGCTAATAAATCGTTCATGGCTATGCGCGCCGGGGAGCCCGGCGCAATCGTGGAAACCGGCACGCCGTCGGCATCGAGGGCGGCAACGTCCTGGTCCAGTGGAATGCTGGCCAGCAAAGTAAGTCCTGTAGCTTTGACGGCCTCGGCAATAGCCTCGGGCAGGCATCCTCCGGGCACGCGATTGACGATCAGGCCGCGTTGTTTGGTAGGCAGGGCGACTTCATCGGCCAGCGCCGAGATACGTCCCGCGGTCCTAATTCCCCGCACCGTACAGTCGGAAACAATCAGCAGATAATCTACGGAGAGCAAGGTGCGGCGGGAGATATGCTCCAAGCCAGCTTCGCTGTCGATGACGATGTTGCGGTAGTTGCTGGCCAGGCGGTCCAGCACCTCACGCAATACATTATTGGCAAAGCAGTAACAACCCTGGCCTTCGGGCCGGCCCATCACGATCAGGTCATAGCCCTTCTGTTCTACCAGAGCTTCCTGCACGCGCAGGTCGAGAAACTCTTGCTTGGAGACGCCTTTCAGCGCGGTTGCTTCCTTGCGGGCGCTTTCGCGAATGCCGCCCACGGTTGCGCAATAGGCAATGCCCATCGCCTCGTTCAGGTTGGCATTGGAGTCGGCATCGACCGCCAGCACCGGCGACTCGCCGTGCGTCGCCAGCCAGCTCAGGGTGAGAGCCGCCAGCGTTGTCTTCCCTACCCCACCTTTTCCTGTCATTGCCAAAATCATGACTACCCATCCTCGGCGGTGGGTGGATGATGAAGAGAACCAGGAGCGCGCTCGGCTCCCACTCGGTCACCCACCCACCGCAGTTGCTCTTAAGCGCCCGTACCGATCAAGGCTGGGGCGCCAATTTCCTGCCGCAGCTTGGTGCTCATTTGGTGCAGCGTTTGGAAAACCAATTCAGCGTCGGCGACCGGCAGCGATCCCGTGCCACAAGACGGCGTGATGAACGATTGCCGGCAAATGAGCTGCGTATCCAACCCCGTTATCTTGGCCAGCTTCTCGATCAGTGCGCAAAACTTGGCGACCAGCGAATCGACCGTCTGGGCATGGATTTTGGCGCTGTTCGTGGGCACGATTCCGACCGCCAGCGCCTTTCCAGCTTTAAGGTGCGCCTTGAAGTTGTCGGGATAGAGCAGAATGGTTTCGCCATAATCAAAGGCATCAAAGTTAATGATGTCCACACCCGCATCCATCAGGATCGGCCACTCGGTATTGCCGCAGCAATGCACTCCCGACAGGGCTCCCTCGGCATGGATCGCCTCAATTACTTCACCCAGTTTGGCCACGGTGTCGTCGCGGGTCACGCTGACATAAGTGGAGGAGCCGAAGGCGGACAGGATGGGCTCGTCTACAAAGCAAATGACTTTCTCGGCGTAGGGCTGGAACTTGCGAATCTGCCAGCGACATTTCATGGTCAATCCCTTGACCACCACGTCGACGAATTCCGGATTGTAGTAAATCGCCCGTTTTTTCTCGTCCACAATGCTGAGGCCGACGCTGAGCGGGCCCGTGGTCTGTACCTTCACGAAGGGACGCTTGATGCCGGAAGCTTTGAGGGCCGCCTCCATGGCATAAATGCCTTTCGAGAAGTCAGGGGTGATGCGAAAAGCCTCGAGGTCGTCGGCGCAGAACTTTTCGTAAAACTCCGCCAGGTCCTGGCTGGTGTCGCCGGTGGTGTCGAAGTACATGCGGCCCTTCACCGGGTCGAGGACCACCCGCGGAATGCCTTCGCTGTACTGGATTTCCATCTGTTCATGAAGCCCGAAGGCCGGCAGCTGCGGCCAGATCGGCGCGTTGGGGATGTTCTCTAGAACGACTTTGACGGCCTGCTCTGGATCTTTGTGAGGCAAGCTGCCGATTGCGGTAGCGGTACAGCAGGGCTCGAAACTCATAACACGCTCTCTTTCTCGGTGCAGTACGACTGCAATGTTTTCTGAAGCGATCGGAATGGATTGAGTAAATCCGGATAGCCCAGGTCGACCAGCGCTACACCCTGGCGGTCAGCCCGAGCTATGCGTACATCGAGGGGAATGGTGCCGAGCAGGTGCTCGGCCCCGAACTCGGAGGCGATCCAGCGGCTATCTTCTTCCGGATCGGCGGTCTTGTTGAGCACCACGCCGAAGCGTCCGATGCCCAGATCGGCGGACATCTGGCGGACCCGCTCGGCGGTCTCCACGCTGCGCTTGCCCGGCTCGACCACCACCATCATTAAGTCCACACCCATGGCTGTGCCGCGCCCCAGGTGCTCGATGCCGGCTTCCATGTCGAGGATCACGATCTCGCCGTGGCGCAGTACCAGATGCGAGACCAGGCTTTTCAGCAGCACGCTCTCCGGACAGGCGCAGCCGCCGAGAGCGTGCTCCACCGCGCCCAGCACCAGCAGGTCGACTCCCTTGTAATGGACGGCGTATTTCTCGGCGATATCGGCAACTTCAGGATTGATCTTGAACATCTGCCCGAACTGCTTGACTTTGGCGCCGGTGCGCTCTTCGATCAGCTTGCGTTCGGTGGAAATGGTGTGGACTTGAGAACGGAGTTCGGAAGGTAAGCCGATGGCGGAAGCCAGATTTGCGTCGGGGTCGGCGTCAACTGCTAATACCCGGTGACCGTCGGCCGCATACAGCCTGGCCAGGGTTCCCGCCACGGTGGACTTTCCGACTCCGCCTTTGCCTGAGATTGCAAGTTTCATGGTTCGAGCCTCGATCGAGCAATGTGTATGCCGTACTGCTTGCGGCGGCGCCGGGACGACACCGAAGTGTTCTTCCGGGCGCTCTCCTGGTCGCGGATGACCTGTTCAACGGCCAGCATGGCGAAGCCGACGATTTCTTCGGAAGAACGCCGCGCCGCCAGTGGATTGCGCTGTTCGATGGCCTCGGTCAGCTTGCGGTACTCTTCCAGTTCGAGGGCCACGGATGCCGGCAAGAGCAAGGTGTAGGAAAGAGCCACCCGATAAGGGGCGTGGATGGTGGCATTCAATTGCCGGAACAACGGATTGTGCGAGGCGGCAACCACCGCAGTGTGATACTGCAGGTCCGCGTCGATGGCCCCTTCCAGGTCCTGAGCTGCCAGGATCTCCAGCCGCCGCGACAGACACTGACGAATGCAGGCAATCTCCTCCTGATCGGCGCGCAGCGCGGCGAATCCGGAAGCAATCGGTTCAATCGCCAAGCGGACTTCGCACAGGTCGCGCAGGAAGCGCGCATCCGGTTTCAGCTCCGACTGCCAGGCGAGAATGTCGGGATCGAGTTGGTTCCAGTCGGTGCGGGGCCGGGCGCGCGTCCCGGAGCGGGGACGCACCTGCACCATGCCCTTGTTTTCTAAAACCTTGACCGCTTCGCGCAGGATGCTGCGGCTTACCCCCACCTGTTTACACAATTCCGCTTCGTTGGGGAAGGCGATCTGTTGCTCGTTCCGCTCCGCTTGGATGACCTGCAGGGCCAAGGCCCGGGTCACCCGGCTGTGCAGACTTTCGGTGGTGTCGAGCTGCGCGAATAATGTAGCGGGTCCCTTCATCTCAGTCATATCATATGCTCAGTTTAGAGGTGCACAAGAGAAATCGCGGCGCCGACTACAAAAATTTGCCGCCTTTCCCAAAATGGGAATTAAGCTCTTGACGCCTTGTAGTCGGGGCTTTGACTTCGCATCCCCCATCCCGACGTATTTCTGGATGGTTGTCAAGTACCAAATCAGGAAATCGTCAGAGATGACATTCCGCCTAAAACGAGAAGCGCAGCGCCAGCTGTTGCACTCGCGGAGTGGTGAGAGTGGCGCCATAGACGCCGAACGAACCGCTGGTGGTCAGGTTCTGCAGCGAGTTCAGCGGATTCACGTCAAAGCGCACGGAGTTGGTAACGTTGTAAACATCCCAGGCAAATTGCATTCCCCAGCGTTCGCTTAGCTTCCAGTTCTTGGCCAGGCGAGCATCGATTCCGAAGTAGCCGTCGCCGCGGAAGTTGTTGCGCTCGCCGGCCTCGCCGGGATAGGGGTTTTGCAGGCTGGCCAATGCCTCAGCCGGATTGGAGAACACATTGGGAGCGCCGTTGGCGCCAATGTAGGTGCCGGTCTGGATGGCTCCGGTTTCAATCATGTTACTTTTTTCCAGCCAATTGGTCCCCCACCCCGCTCCGCTGATAACGCTGAACGGCAAACCGCTGGTCCAGCGGCCTACGCCCGACAGTTGCCAGCCGCCGATAATTCGGTCCCATCCCGCACTGGAATGGCTGCCCAGCAGTTTGCCTTTGCCGAACGGCAAGTCGACAACCCAGCTGGCGGTAATCAGGTGGCGAATGTCATAGTCAGAAGGACCATAGCTCAGCCCGGGATTCCAGGCATTCAGGATTGCGCTAAAACTGCTGCCCACCGTGCTGCCGGTGCTGGACGAGTACACGGTGCGCTCGTCGTCGGAGCCCATGTCCAACGATTTGGAGTAGGTGTAGCTGAGCTCCATTTGCATTCCGTGGCGCATGGCGTGGCGCAACACCAACTGTCCACCGTTGTAATTGCTATCGCCGATGGAGGCCCATGTGTACATGCTGGCAAACTGGGTGGGCCAGAAGCGTCCAGTCTGGCCGCCGCATCCGGGATAGCAAAGGATATCGAGCGCGTAGAGCGCGCCGGTCTCGTTGCCCAGGTTATATTTCCAAATGCTGTTGTAGATGTTCTGGGTGGCGCTCATGCCGCCGGTCGCCGCGTCGGGGAACATGTCCTCGAAATAGGGGATGGGCGCGACGGTGGTCTGGCCGGCATAGCCGTCCTTGGAAAGTTGGGTCGCAGCCGAGAAATAATCCTGACCCGACTTGGGATCGACCAGATCGAGCGGCTGCGCCAGGTCGATCTGCTGCAGCTGATGACGGCCGAATCGCCCCAGATAAGCCGCCTCCAGAACGAATCCATCCGGCAGTTGGCGCTGCCACGAAACATTCACCACGTGCGAATAAGGAGTTTGCATCTGGCTATCGATTCCGTGGGTGATGGCGAATCCGGTAGTCAGCGGGTCGGTGGGCGACAGCGCCGGATAGCTGACGACCTGTTCCGGAGTGCCAGTCAAGTCAGGAATATTGTGCGCGCCGGTGTAGCGGGGCGAGGTATCGGGCGTCAGCACATTGGTTGGATTGGTAATGCTGTCGCTCAGACCGTAGGAGCCGTACTGATCGAAGAGATTGACGATGCTTTCGCCGAAGTGGTCGTAATACTTGCCATAACCGGCGCGCAGCACGCTGTCGCCGGGATTGCCGAAAAGTTTGTGCCAGAACCCCTGTCCCACATTGGGGGAGTAGGCAAATGACAAGTGCGGGGCCAGATTGGCCTTCTGCATGGGCCAATACGGCTGCAGTCCGCGGGCCTGGCCGGACGGCGCGAAAGAAATGTAGGGCTGCACACTGTTGCCTAGCGCGGCTTGCGCCCCGCGGGTTTCAAACCACTGGTAGAGATCGGTGGTGGGTTGCACCTGCTGGCCATTGACTTCGTAGGGAGTCTGCAACAGGGTGTGCCGCAGTCCGTAGTTGACGGTCAGGTTGGGCGAGATGCGCCAGGAGTCCTGCGCATAGTACTCGAATTCGTTGTTCTTGAAATCGCGATCGATCATCGCGCCCGGTGGCAACAGGGTTCCCGTCTTCCCGTTGGCCGATACCTGATAGTTCGATTGCGAGGTCACATAGTCCAGCAGGCCGGCCAGGTTGGTCATCGAGAAGTTATAGGAGCCGGCAAAACTGTTATCGACCGAGGGAAATCCAAACACGGTGGGATCGAAGCTTCCGCCCACGCCGACGATGCCGGCATCGACCAGCGCGTAGGAATTGGTGACCGCGGAATTGTAGGACAGCGCGTTGCTCTGGTTCTGATTGTGGATGAGGCGATAGTTAGCGCCGAACTGAATGGTGTGACGGGAATGCGTCCAAGTCAGGTCATCGACCAGATTTTGCACCGGCACATCGACGATGGTGGTCCGAGTCTGGGCATCAATGGTGCTCATGCCGTAGAAATTGGCGTACGAGCCTTGCCCGATGCCGTAGCTGGAATAGCCTTGGCGGATATAGCTGTAACGCAGGCTGTTCATCAGGGTGGGAGAGATCGCAGAGTTAAGCCCCACGGCCAGTCCCTTGCTGTCGCTCGAGTTGTTGGAGCTGGCCGGCTGCCCGGGAAACTGTGGTACTCCCAAGGAGCTGTCTCTTTGCAGATTGCCGCGGATGAACAACCAGTTCCGGTTGGACAGCGCGTAGTCAACCCGGGTGATGTACGTATTCAGCGAGGCGGGGTCCGGTGCCGACCAGGTGTAGGAAGCGGTATTCAGACCATCGCCGGCAGAATAGCCGTTAGGCAGCGGATATTGCTTAAAGGCCGCCAGCGAATAAGGGTCGGCTCCTGGTCCCCAAGGGCAAGTGCCAGTCCCAGTGCAGTTCGGGTCCATCGAGGCAATTTGCGCGGCGTTTAAGGTGACGATCTGAGTGGCCCCATTGCTGGTGCTGGGATATTTGATTTCCCCGGCGCGTAGTGACGCGGTAGGCACAATCATCGTCATCTGCTGGTTTTCGTCGATCTTCTCGCCCTCGTAGGTGGTAAAGAAGAACAGCTTGTTTTTCTTGATGGGACCGCCGAGCGATGCGCCGTAGGCGTTGCGATCCAGCGTGCCGGGAACGTTGGGCAAGCCTTGCGCCAGCTCCGCCTGCTTGTTGAACCAATCGTTGGCGGGAGTGATTAAGTTTCGGGTGCGTCCGTAGATGCTGCCGTGGAAGTCGTTGGTGCCGCTCTTAGTGGCAATGTTGATTTGCGCTCCCGACGAGCGGCCCGTGTCGGCGTTGAAGCCGGCGGTGCTCACGCGGAACTCCTGCACCGAGTCGAGGGTGGAGCGCAGCACTCCGGTGAAAGCGTAGCCGCGCACCTGGTCATTGTTGTCCAAGCCGTCCAAGGTGGAGTTGTTTTGATCGGACCGGGCCCCGGCGGCGCTGCCGCTGCGGCTGTCGTGACTTTGATCGTTGTGCAGGCCGAGATACAAAACTCCGGGCTGCAGGCTGAGCAGGTCCGGAATGTCGCCCTCGACCGGCAGCGCCAGAATGGTGGCGCTGTCAAAGGCATTGCCCATGGTGGCGTCGGTGGAGTTCAGAGAAGGCGCCTGGCCGCTGACACTGACAGTGGTGGCCGCGGCTTCCACCGGCAGGGAAAAATTGAGCGTCAACGGCTGATTGATCAGCAGCTCAATCGACTGCGATTGCTTAGCAAATCCCGGGGCCTCGACCGCAATGGCGTACTTCCCGGGAGGAAGCTGCTGAAACTGATACGTTCCGTTGTTGCCGGCAACGTGAGTTTCCGTAAAACCATTTTCGCTGTTGACCAATGAAACTCTTGCCGAGGCAATCACCGCTCCTGAGGGATCGGAAATCGTTCCTCGCAAAGATGTGCTTGGGCTTTGCGCTGCGGCGAATGGTGCGGACAACAAAACAAGGACGCCCAGGATGGATGTTAATGCGAAGCGGGGCCGTGCTGTCAAAACCAATCCTTACCAGACTTGCGCCAATCCATCCGAGGGTGGTGAGACACAGTATTGAGCCAGGTCTGACTGGCTGACGCAAAATGTGCGTCCCAGCAGGTCGGGCCGCATAACCTCCGCGGTTGGACCTGCGATCCACGCCGGCTCCGGGGTGAGCATGATGACGGAGGAGAAGTTCTCGGCCACCAGATGGAGGTCGTGGACGGCGGCGATGATGGTGATCCCACGCTTATTGAGCCGCCGCAGCAGGGCGATCAACTCGATCTGGCGGCCGACGTCGAGATGCTGAGTGGGCTCGTCGAGCAGCATAAGCTTGGATTGCTGGGCCAGGCCGATGGCGATTTTCACTCGCTGGCGCTCGCCGCCCGACAGCTGCGAGAAAGGCCGATCACGCAGTCCCACGATGTCCACCGCTTCCATCGCGCTCTCGATGGCCTCACGGTCCCGCGTCGTGCCGGCTCCGAACAGCGGCAGATAAGGCACCCGGCCTTGGGCGACGATCTCTTCCACGCGAAAGTTGAAGGGCAGCTCAAGTTCCTGCGGGACCAGAGCAATCGAGCGCGGAAGGTGTTGCCGCGACCAGTCCGCCAGTGGCTTGCCTTGCAGCAAGACGTTGCCGCTGGCGGGCTGCAGCAATCGCGAGGCCAGCTTCAGCATGGTGGTCTTGCCCACGCCGTTGGGGCCCAGCAGGGCAACCATCTCTTGCGTCTCGATGGCGAAAGACAGGCGGTCCAGCAGAAGCCGCGAGCCGCGCGAGAACGAAACATTTTGGAATTCGAGAATGGTGGAGATCATTAACCAGACTCCTGCGAGCGATGGTGTAAGAGATAGAGAAACGCCGGACCGCCCAAGAACGCAGTAAACACACCTACCGGGATTTCCGTCGGCGCAAAGGCAGTGCGGGCCAGGGTGTCTGCCAGGATAAGAAAGGTTGCGCCGCCCAAGGCTGCAGCCGGCAACAGCCGAACATGATTAGGTCCGATCAGGATGCGGAGAAAATGCGGCACCAGCAGTCCCACGAATCCGATCAGGCCGCCCAGCGACACCGCCGCCGCCGTCAACAAAGATCCCAAAATCACCGTGGCCACGCGGACCCGGCCCACATGCACACCCAGTTGCGAAGCATATTCCTCGCCCAACGCGAGCGTGTTCAACCGTCCCGCCACCGGCAGGGCGAAAACGATGGCGATGATGGTGAGCGGAGCGATCAGGCCCAGCTGACTCCAGGCGGGAATGCTGAGCTGGCCATGCAGCCAGGCGGCCAGCACTCGCAGGCCCGAGCTGGACGCTTCTTCGCGCAACTCGAAGACGACGGTGGCCGAATTCAGCATGGTGCCGATGGCGAAACCTGCCAGCAGCAAAGTTTCCATGGCGAAGGCGCCGCTGGTGCGGGCCAGATACCACACCAGGACCATGGTCAGCACCGAACCCACAAAGGCCAACACAGCCGTAGCGCTGAATCCGGCGAAGGAGAGCGTCGGAATCAGGAAGATTCCGATCGCTCCGCCGAGAGCGGCGCCGCCTGAGGTGCCCAGCACAAAAGGATCGGCCAGGGGGTTCCGAAACAGGCCCTGAAACAAAACGCCAGTCGCCGACAGGGCCGCTCCCACCAGGGCCGCCGCCAGCACCCGGGGAAGACGCAAGGCAAAAATGATCTCGCCCGCTTCACCCGCCTGGGACGGGTGCAGAAAAGCGTGCAGCACTTCGTTGACCGGCAGGCGGACAGCTCCCAAGCTGGTCGCGAGAACAATGGAGAGTAACAGCGCAACCAGCAAGATGAGGTTGACCGTATTGGTGCGAGCTCGGCTTCCCCGTTTCGACTGACTCCCCAACCTTGCCTCCGGCAGCCCTTGGCTGCTCTCCTGACTGGCTTCTGTTTGCGGTAGGGCCGCTTGCCCAGCCCATCTGTCCGGCCCATGCGGTGACTTCGGCCCGCGCTTCCCGCCTAGGTCACGATATGTCTGCAGCCCGGTCAAGATATGTGTCCTCAATCACTCATCTGCCGTCGTCCGTCACATGACATGGCGATGGCGAAGTGGTTTTCAGTCGGCAGACTCCACTGCCCTGCTTCGCGCCAGACCTCCCAGCACGAGGTGTAGTCGCATTTGGAAAAGTCAGCCGGGCTGGGTCTGAGCTGAGCCAGATCTCCCAGAGATGTCCGTATAACGCCGGCGTGGGTTACCACCACCGCACAGCCCTCTTGCACCTGGTCGGCAATCGCGTCCATCGCGTTCTGGATGCGCTTGCGGAAGTCTTCAAAATGTTCGCCTCCGGGAGCTGGGATGGAAGGATAAAGATCCAGCCAGCGTTGCGCGTATACGGGGTCCCGCGCCATGACTTGGTCCCAATCCAGTCCCTCCCAGCTCCCGAAGGCAAGCTCGCGGAGAGAAACGAGCCACTTTGGCTGCAGGCCGCAGCGTTGCGCGATCGGCTCCGCCGTCTGCCGCGTGCGTTGCAGATCGCTGCAAAAAATGTGGGTCAATGGAACAGATCTGAGCCGCTGGCTCAGATCGGCCAGCTGCGCCAGTCCCTGTGGGCTGAGCGGAGGATCGCTGTGGCCACAGAAACTTCCGGCCAGATCGGTATGCGCGTGGCGCACCAGGATCAGGGTGCTGCGTGCTGCCGGAACTGGCGTGTTGATGCGGCTCATGCCCACACCCCGCAGACGTAAACCGCGATTTCGGCCAACTGGTTGGTGGCGCCAAAACAATCTCCCGTGATGCCGCCAATCTGCGAGCGGTAGTACAAGCCGCTGAGCAGCGTGATCAGGCTGACTACCGCGATTGGAACCAGAGCTTGCATGCGCAGCGCCCAGCCCACAATGAGAAATGCCAGCAGCGTACCGATGGCGGCCGACGATAGCGGAACCTTGTGGGCCAGCTTGGCTCCCAGGCCGTCGCTGCGCGCCGAGATCATGAAAGCGCCCATGGGCAACGTGGTCCAGCGGCACAGCACATGGGCGGTCAGCAGGTAGAACGGAAATCGCGCCACCGGCATGGCAGACAGCAGCGCCCAACGCGCCAGCAACGACAGACAAATGGCCAGCGTGCCGAAGCTACCGATGCGGCTGTCGTGCATGATCTCTAACATGCGCGGCTTGGTCCATCCCCCGCCCAGAGCGTCGGCCGTATCGGCGAGTCCATCTTCGTGAAAGCCGCCGGTGACGGTGACAAGATAGATGAGCACCGCCAAGGCAATCACGGCCGCGGGCAAGTGCGAGCGCAAACCGCGCTCGATGCCGATCCCTCCCAGTGCGACCACGGCTCCTATCAGCGGAAAAAACTTGGCTCCGCCCAACACCATGTCGGGCTCAAAGCGGAAGGCGGGCAGAGGAATGCGGGTCATGAACTGCACCGCCGCCGCCAGCTGCCGTAAGGTCTTCACGCTTCGCTCGCCTCGCTGATGCCAGCCGAGCTGAAGGTCGCCATTTCGTTGTAAATCCGCACCGCCGACTCGATCAGCGGGAAGGTCAACACCGCGCCAGTGCCTTCGCCCAGCCGCATATCGAGCTGCACCAGAGGCCGCAGTTGCATGTGATCGAGCAGGGCACCGTGCCCCGGCTCCTGCGAGAGGTGGGCCGCGAAGATGGCATGCCGGGCGTTAGGTGCAATGGCACAAGCAACCGCCGCGCCGGCGGTGCAGATGAAGCCGTCGATGACGATCGCGATACGCCGCGCCGCCGCGCCCAGAATCATGCCGGCGATGGCCGCGATTTCCAAACCGCCGACGCACGCCAGCACATCGAGCGCATCCGGTTTCGTGGTGGGGAAATCTCCGAAGTGAAAGCGCAATGCTTTATCGATGATCTGCGACTTCAGCAAGCGGCGCTGATCGTCTACCCCAGTACCCCGGCCGGTCAACTCGGCTACCGGCCTGCCGGTGAGAGCGGCGGTGATGGCGGTGGCTGCGCTGGTGTTGCCGATGCCCATCTCGCCCAAGGCGATCAGGGTGCGGCCTTGGGCGCTGGCGTCGGCGGCGAGATCGATGCCCACTTGCAGCGCGGCGTTGAGTTCAGCTTCCGACATCGCCGCTTCGCGGGCGAAGTTGCGGGTCCCGCGGCGCACCTTGCGATGCAGCAGGCCGGGGACGCCGTCGAAGTCAGCATCTACTCCCACATCGACTACCACAACGTCAGACTGCGTCTGCCGCGCCAGAACGTTAATCGCGGCTCCGCCATTCAGGAAGTTTCGCACCATCTGCTGCGTCACTTCGCGCGGATAAGCGCTGACGCCCTCGTCGGTGATGCCATGATCGGCGGCAAAGACGTAGACCGCCTTATGCGCAATCCGCGGAGGTTCTTCTTCCCGCCAGGCCACGTACTGCGCGGCCACTTCTTCCAGCTGACCCAGGCTGCCCAACGGCTTGGTCAGACAGTCCAGGTGTTGCTGCGCTTTTTTTCTGCGCTCGTGGTCAATCCCGCGAATGCAGGACACCACACTCTGCACCGCTGGGTTCAGCTTGATAACAGTTCTTAGTTCAGCTTCCATGACTCGCCTCCGAAGGTCAGCTTAATGCCGGCCCTGATGGTGAACGGCAGGGACGGATATCCGTACACTTCCTGATAGTGCTGGTTCAAAATATTGGACAGCGAGGTATAGGCGCTGAGGAATTTCTTGATCTGGTAGCTGCCGTACAAATCGACTTTCTGATAGCTCGAGTCGAGATTGCGGTTAGGCAGCAGCAAGGTGTTGCCGAAGTCAGTGTCCAGCAAGAAGGTGCTGTCGTCGCGGCGGGAAACGAAGGTCCCCATGGCCGAAACGAACAAGCGGCGATAGGTCCAATCCACCCCGGCAAATCCGGTGTTAGGTGCGATGCGGAACGGCCTGGCTCCTACCAGCGGGGAGTAGGCCCCGATCGGGATGTTGGGGAACAACGGATTGATGGCCGGGGCCAGGGCACTGCTGGCGAATGACTGCTGTACCACTGCGTCGGTATAAGTCCAGCCGCTGCGCACCATGAGCTTAGGGCCCACCTGATATTGGAAGGCCACTTCGGCGCCTTGGGCGCGATAGTCCAGGGTATTTACCGCCGCCCCAAAGACGCCTTCCGCCATGGCCACGGCCTCGGGCACTCCCAACTGCACCAGGTATTGCGAGTCGACGAATTCGGCTTGATTGGTAAATTCGTTATGGAAGTAGGTGACCGAGAGCCGCGCCTTGCCGTCAAACAATTGCTGCTGCACTCCGCCATCATAGGTACGCGAGTTCTCCGACAGAAAAGGATGAATGTGATACTGCGCGATCAATTGCGGACCGTTGGGGACCACCGCGGTGTTTTCCAACAGGCCATACAGCGAGTTGTTCTGGTAGTAGATGCTGGGCTCTTTAATACCCTTGGCGAAGTTGAAGGTAACCCGGGTCCCGGTGAAGACGCCGCTGCTGCCGGGGCGCACCAGGTAATAGGCCAGCGAGGCGCGCGGGGTGCCGGCGACGCCGAATACCGCGTTGTTCTCGATTCCTCCACCTAGCGTGTAAAACAGCCGGTTCCATAGCCCGCCCTGGATCTCCATCAGATAGCTGAAATTGTTGCGGTCGGTAGATTCGATTCCCACGAACGGGTTGTAGGTGAAACCGGTTTCGTTGGTATAACGAAAGCCAAACAGCGCAGTCAACTTTTCATTCACCCGGTAGTCGGTTTGCGCATAGACGGTATTGGTGTTGGTCAAGTACGACGACAGCTGCGGGTAGACTCCGGCATATTGAAAGATGGCCTGGCCCGGGTAGGGCAAACCGGGGTCAACCTGCGCCACCGCTGCTGGGGTAATAACATACCCATTGGCACCTTGCTGGGTGACCGGAGCTCCCAGATAAACGCCCGCCAGCGGGTAAGGAATTCCGGTAGGCGCCCAGTCGTTGAATTGGGAACGCAGCCGCAGTCCGCCATAGCTGAACAGGTTGTGCCAGCGCGAAGTGGCATGATTGTCCAGAGTGACGCCAAAAAGCAGGTTTTGCTGGTCGTTGGCCGCATCGTCGGGAATGCCATACGCGGCAATCTCGTTGGCGGCATTGTAGCCGGCTACGACTCGTTCCGCCGTCGCCCGCAAGCTGGTGTTCGGGGTTATCTGAAACCCCAGGTTGGCCATATAAGCGTCCCGGTGAAACTGGCTGTCGGGAGCGCTGTTCTGCGTGCCGTATCCCGAATAATCGGAGAAATAGTCCAGTCGTTTCCAATAGCCGCCAACGCTGCCATTCTCGTGATAGGTGCCAAATGTCCCGCCATCGGAGGCAAAGGTGAACAGCGGCAAGGGAGTGTCGCCATGTTGCATGGTGATGCTGACTACACTGGCCAGAGCGTCGGAGCCATACAGCGCGCTGTTAGGTCCGCGCTGGAATTCCACCCGGTCAAAACCGTCGGCCTGCAGATAAGAAAAATCCACCAGGCCGCCAACGTCGTTGACGGGAATACCGTCGACCAACACTTTGTTGGCATCGTTGGGGCCGCCGCGGACATTGAGCGCAGTCAGGGCCCCCATCTGTCCGGTCTGCGATGTCTGCCCACCCACCTGATCGCGCAGCGACCCTTGCAGATCGATCCGCGTACTTAGGTCAGTGCTGGTAATGACGCTGATCGACGTCCCCGTCTGCGCCTCCGGCGTCTCCAGTCCGGTAGCCGTGACCACAATATTTTGCGCGACGACGGAGGGCGAAAGGATGAGGGTGACGTCCACCCCGTGCCCTGGCTCGGCAAACGTCTCCTGGCTGGTAGAGGGAGCGAAGGTCTTGGCCTCTGCCCGCACTGCGTAGCGGCCGGCTTGCTCAATCTTGAATCGGAACTTGCCGGTGGAGTCCGTGGTGGCGGTGTGAATGTCTTGGCCGCCCTGGGTCAAGACTACGGTTGCTCCGGTGATGACGGCGCCTAACGAATCGGTGACGGTGCCGGAGATGCCCGGCTCAGCCGACCAGGCTGGAACTGAAATTGCCAGCAGCAGAAGAGCAGTAAGAATGCGTTGCATAACTTCCCCCTCGGAAGTTCGTTAGGTTTTTCACCGGGCCGGTCTCCTGACTCAGGACCCAACCTGTCACCTTCCCGCTGGGCGCAGTGGTTGTCGACAGTTGGTGCTTCGTCCTTTACAGTTGCGGGGCAGTGGCGGATTCTTACCGCGCTTCCCATACACCCTGTGAATTCAGTGGTTGTCTTCCATGCCATCTCACCGAGATTGCACGGCATGTATTTGCCGGGCCAAATCCTCCAATCCATCGAACGCTACCGGGGCGGCGATCTGGATACGGTCGTCGGCGACAATCACTCGGCCGCGGCGCACCGCCTCCAGCGAACTCCAGCCCGCCCGTTGTTGCAGGTCCTTTAAGGTGACGGGACCGGTATGCATGAACATGATGTAATCCGGCTTTCTGGGCAGAATGGATTCGATGTTCATGTGCAGCCAGTCTTGCGCCAGATCGTCGGTCACCGATTTCCCCCCGGCCGCCGAGATCATTTCGGTGATGAAGGCATTGCGCCCCGCAGTAATCAGCGGGTCAATCGACAGGACCAACAGCACCGTCGGTTTGTCCTTGCTGGTGGACTGGGCGCGGACCTTGCTTTCTCGCATCCGCAGGCTGGCGATCAACGCAGTGGCTTCGCGTTCCCGCCCCATGATCCGGCCCACCAGCTCGACCGTGTGATAAATATTGGAAAGATTGCCGGTATTGAACAGAAAAACCGGAATGCCGAGCCGCTGCAGGGCTTCAATGGTTTCCGCGCCGTTGAAATCGGGCAGCGCCAGCACCATGTCGGGATGCAAGGCCACGATCTTTTCCAGCGAAGGCCCCACCACGGCCCCCACGCTGGGCTTCTCGCGGGCCGCCTCATGGGGATAGACGGTGTAATTGGTGATGCCAACCAGATCGGATTGGGCCCCCAGCGCATAAACCGTATTGGTGAGGCTGGGCGAAAGACTGACCACGCGATGGACTTGATCGGGCACGGCCACCGACCGCCCGGCATCGTCGCGCTCTAAGTGGGACGCCCAGGCGCACGAGGTCAGCGCCAGCAAAATGGGGATGCACCGCCAGAGCTTTCTCATAGCGCCACCCTAGCTTGCCGGCAGCGCCGCGTGAAGTGGGCCGCCGCTTCCGGATGGGCGGCAAAGCTCACGTGGATGTAGCTGGCGAGAACACTGCCGGCGCAGTAGCCTTCGGGCTCTTCCGTTCCCGCCAGCACTCGCCGAGTATGGTATTGCCGCCTGACGTCCGCCTTAGGAGTCACGCACGAGTATTGAAAACTATGCCCCCGCAGGCGAGTTCCCCGTGACGCTATTGGACAATCGTCGAGCACCTGGACCTCGGTGTAGCCGAATCCCTCCAGCCGATCCTGCATCTCGACCGAAAGCGGCAATACGGAGGCCATGGCATGACAGCGTCCGTCCAGGGTCTGCAAGTTGTCGGCGAGGTACATCAAGCCGCCGCATTCGCCGTAAACCGGATGGCCAGTTCGGGCAAACTTGCGGACCGATTCCAGGAACGAATGGTTTTCCGCCAGTTCCGCCGCGTAGACTTCAGGATGGCCGCCCCCCAGGTAAAGGCCGTCGAGCGTGGCGGGCAACGACCTATCCGCTAGCGGACTGACTTCCACCAGCTCCGCCCCGGCCCGGCGCAACGCATCGAGCGAGGACTGGTAATAGAAGGAAAACGCGCGGTCCCTGGCGATGCCGATGTGTACCCGGCGGTTTCGCCCAGCGGAGCGCTGGGGAGAAATTGTCTCCGGCTCTTCGCCCGGGGCAATGACGTCGCAACTTGCCAGCAAGCGATCCAGTTCGACGTGGCTCTCGACGGCCCGGATCACGAGCTTGACTTGCTCGGAGTTCCAGGTCCTCTCGGCGGCCGTGACCAATCCCAGATGCCGCTCCCGCAGGCCCAACTCGGGCAAATTGGGGAACCAGCCCAGGACTGGCACGCCGATGGGAGGGCTGGCCTCGCGCAGTAGGTCCACCTGAAGCGGCCCCGCGGCACCGTTCAAAATGACGCCCAGCAGCCGCACTGTGGGACCGAACTCGGCGAAGCCTTTCACCATCGCGGCGACGCTGCGCGCCGCATTGGAAGCATCTACCACCAGCACAATCGGTAATCCCAAGAGCTTGGCGATCTCGGCGGTGCTGCCTTCGTCCGAGCTTCCATTCACGCCGTCGAACAGTCCCGTGACGCCTTCCACTACGCCAACGTCGGCGTCACGCATGGCTTGGCGGAAGATGGAGAGGTTGGTCGCAACGGGCAACATCCAAGTGTCCAGGTTGTACGAAGGACGTCCGGCGAGCGCGGCCTGGTGGGACGGGTCGATGTAGTCGGGGCCGCACTTGAACGGCTGCACGGTGTGCCTCCGTGCTCGTAATGCGGCCAGCAGCGCCGCGGTGATGGTGGTCTTACCAACTCCAGGGCCGGTCCCGGCGACCACGAAGCCCTTCATGCCGGCACCGCCATTGCCTGCTTGATAACGAGGGGGCAGCCGGCGACTAGCAGAATGACTTCGTCCGCGGCGGCGGCGATACGCTGGTTCACGCCGCCCAGCAGATCGCGGTAGGTGCGGGCCATCTCATTAGCGGGGACGATCCCGCTGCCCACCTCATTGGAAACCAGCACCACGGAGCCGGAGACGCCCAGCAGCACCTGGGCCAGGCGATCGGCGTGGGCCAGAACGCGGGCCCTGTCCGACGCCTCGTGCTCCATCAGGTTCGCGGTCCATACCGTGAGGCAGTCGATCACGATGGTGTCGAACTGGCCGCCGCACTGCAGCAGAGCGTCTTCCAGCAAAATTGGGGCTTCGATGGTCGTCCACCCGGCCGGCCGCTCGGCACGATGCTTGGCGATACGATCGCGCATCTCGTCATCGCCGGCTTGGGCCGTAGCCAGAAAGGCCACGCGCCGGCCGCGGGTGGCGAATTCCTGCGCGTACTGGCTCTTCCCGCTGCGAACACCACCCAGCACCAGAACGATTCTTCGGCCCACGTCTTCAGCCATACTTCATCCCGCGCACAAGTCACGTCTCGGACGGGAAAGCTCGTGCCGCAAATCTTCCAGAAGACCCTAGCGAGCAGGTCGTCAAGATGCCGATTGACCCTCCCATCGAGACCAAATCGGACAATAGGTAAGTGCCTGGCCGGAATCCTGACTTGCGCCTCAGCGATCCGGAACCGCCTTCCTAGAACCTTTAGCTCCAGTGGCTTGCTGGTCGGACCTCCGCGCTTACAGTTGCGGGGCAGTGGCGGATTTTCACCGCGCTTCTCAACTGCCAGACATTCCGGTTATAGCTCCCGGAAAATGCGGTGTCAATCTTCGTCATATGATCGGCGTACAACTTGAGGGTAGCTTTCCCATATTGGGAAGGCAGCCAGGTTTCAAAGTATAGCTCTCGGAAAAGCGGCGTTCAACTATCGTCGTAGGATTGTCGCTGCAAGCCGCAAGATGGGAAGTTCCGCTTTCTGCAAAGTAGGAAGTTCCGCTTTGCTAAGACAATACAACTGCTAACATCGCGCAGACCGCCCAAGGAGAACTTGCTCCAATGGAAGCGCACTTTTTCTGCCTTCGCAAGGCTAACGAGCAGAAATTAAGATCTGCCGGTCCCACGCTCCCCTTTCTTTGTTTTGTCTCACTTGCCAAAGTAGTACGTGAAACTCGCGCTAATGTAGGACTTCAAGGGAACGCCAACGACTTGCTCGACCGGAGCGACATTGGGCGGATAAGAGAACACCTCGGTTGTCTGGCCGGTGTAACCGTTGGCGATCAGGAAGTTGGCCGCAATGGACATGCGGTTTTCCAGAAACGGCCGGAGCACGGCGCCGCGAAACTCGGTAACCGGAGTTCCGATAAATCCGTCGCCGAGCGGCTTGGCTCGAACGTATTCGTACTCGCCGCGAAGCTGCAGACGCAGCGGCAGCTTGGTCAGAGAGCCGACCGTGTCCCAAATGAAGCGGGGCGCTTCCGGAATAGGCTGGCCGGTTTGCACGTCGCGGGCATCGGCTTGAGCGTAGGAAACATAGATCGACCCTACCGGGAAGTTTCTTTGCGCGGAGACGGAAATGACCTTGTTGGTGGACGGGCCAACGATTTCCTGCAGTCCGGTGTCGGGATCGATCTTCGCCAGCTCTTGCGAGTTCGAGGTGCGTCGCAGAGTGACATAGAACTGCGTCTGCTTGAGCATTTTGGAAAGTACAAGTTGCTCGGCCCGCGAGGGGTCCAGAAGCGTTGGTATACCCGTGCCATTGCCGATTCGAGGATCTTCCGTGTGGAAGCCAAAGCCGTAGCTGAAAGCCACGGTTGGCAAGTACCAGCGGTCCGGCGGGAGGATGGTGAACGTTCCCTTGGGCAGCGTCAGCGTCGCCAGTTTGTCGAAGGAGTTTTGTGGATTGAGAAAGTCCTGGTTGTCCATCCAGACTTCTTCCTGACGAACACCCAGGTTGTAATGGAAATACTTCGCGACAGGACCGTCGACGGAGATGAAGGGCTCGACGAACGACAACGTCAGGTTATTGCTGGTCGTCAGTTGGTACTGGCCCTCGTCGCTGATGTGGTACAGGTCCAGATTGCGTGGTGCGTCGCGGCGAAGATCGACGCCGGCGAGCACGGCAAGCCACGGACGCAGGCTCTGAATGTAGGTAGCCTCGCCGCCGATAACGTTGCGCTTCTCGCTCTGCTGGATCAAGCCATCGCCGAAATCTGACCGTAGCGTAAGAGCGTAGTTGCGGAAGAAGCCCGAGAAGGAGAATTGCCGCTGTTCGTCCAACTTCCAGTTGTCGCTGGCGACCACCAGAGCGTTATGGGTGTAGTCGAGCTGACGGCTGTCGATGGTATCGCCCGCGACCGGGACGGTGATGGGAATCAATCCTGGAACGTAAGAGGAACCGTAATAGCCGATGCCGAACAGGGTCAATTGGTGACGCCCGAAGTTGAATTGGCGCAGCCCGTTCAGCTTGTACTGCTGGCGATGCTCCAGGCGCTCCAGAAATCCGTTGCCGAAAGAAACTTCCATCGCGATCCATTCGTTGACCTGGGGCTTCGGCGAACTCCAACCGGCCATAAGGTCTCCGTCGCGATAGTCGCCGGTGAGCTGAACAAAGCTGATGAGATGCGACCGGGGAATGTAGTTAGCGGCCAGATCGACAGCATTGTTACCCTCGCGAACGTTGAAAGCGCCGCCATCAATCGTCACCGCTTCAATGATCGGCGGGATGAGCACGTTGGGATCGGAATAGCCGTTGCCATGAGCATTGGCGGGAAGGTTGTTGGGAAAAAGGAAGGCCCCGATTTGAAAATATTGCGCGATGGGCTCGCCATGATCTCCGGCCACGCCGGGCGCAAAATACTGCGGCGCTTTAATTCCGCCCGACGCGGTTTCAATCGGCAGGCCGGGTATGGAAATGGGCGCTCCGGGGCGGCCGGGATTGGCGTCGAGCACCTGATCGTGAATGACCACCGTCTGCGAGGGATCGGGCGTCTCCAGCGCCGGAACGGAAGCGACGACCGTAACTTGCTGCTGGGCCGAAACTAGTTGCTGGAATTGCACGGTGACCTGCTGCGGCTGGCCAGAAGCCACGGAAACGCTCGCGACCACGGTGACATAGGACGGGTCCTCCGCCGTGATTTGATAGACCCCAGGGTCTACCGCGGCAAGCAGAAAGTTCCCCGCTTGGTCGCTGGCTGTCTCGACGACCTTGGTTCCGGCGGCGTTCAGCAACTTGATCTTGACCCCGGCAACGGAAGCGCCCTGGGGATCGAGGATTCGTCCGTGAATAGTTTCGGTGTCAGCCAAGGCGTTCGTGCCAAGACAGACCATGCAGACTGCAATCTGTAACACTTGACAGACTGACCGCAGCCGCCGTAGGCGAACGTGCGCAGTGAATAAGGAATGAGTGCGGGATGAAACGCCTCTCGTAATATCTTCCATCATTTCGTGCTACCTCATGTCAAAGCAGTGCCCTGATTTGTCATGGCCTTCGCTTCGGATTAAGCAATCAGACCGCTTCAAGCGATCGGAATCGAGAGCAACGCCGGTTCGGCCTAGTCCCATTGGATTCGCCTCTCAACACTGAAAAGTAGCACACAACTTGAGAAAGTAACACCAAGAAAATGTCCCGAGCGGTGCCAGCTCGCCCGTTATGGTAATACGTCGGCTATTTCGAGTCTTGGATTCAATGGAGCGGCCCGGTAACGCCAGGCGGCCCGGTGCCGGAAATGTGGATGCAACCGAAACAGCGGAACTGTAGATACAAGCAAGACGGTATGCTACTGATAGCGCGCTATTGGGTTATGCAAGGGACAAGCAAGGGTCAAATGCGGATCGCTTTCCTTCACCTGGCGCCCCTCCCCGGAGAGGTCGAGCACAATCAGCGACTGATCGAAACGGGCATTACCATGGCTGCCGAGGCGGGTGCGCATTTGGTGCTGACTCCGGAGCTGGCAACTACCGGCTACGGGTTTAGTGATCGCATTGGTACAGATTGGATTGCGACTCAGCCCGACGCTTGGGTACGCGGTATTTGCGATCTGGCCCGTCGCCACGGAACTGCCGTTCTCCTTGGCCATGTGGAGCGAGATGAAACTCAAGGCACCCTGCACAATAGCCTATTCGCGATCTCCGCCGCTGGAGAGCTGCTGGGTCGGCACCGGAAGATAAATACGCTCCGGGTCGGCTCAGAGGCTTGGTCTGTCCCAGATAGTAAAGCCACAGTCCTCGACTTGTGTCCCAACGTGAAGGCGGGCATCCTGATTTGCGCGGACGCGTGTACGACTGAGATTGCTCGGCAGATGAAAGCATCAGGCGCTACGCTCCTGCTTTCCGCCGCAGCCTGGGCGCCCGGTCTGCATGGTCCGAATGGCGAGTGGGAGCAAATTACCCAAGCGACGGGATTGCCGCTATTCGTCTGCAATCGTACTGGGCAAGACGTCATGCTGAACTTTGGCGGCGCCGCGAGCGCTGTCGTTTATCGAGGATCTCGTCTCCTGTCCATGACATCGGCCCAGTCGGCGCTCTTTGTGGTTGATTGGAATGTTGAAGAAGAAAAATTGGAAACTAGCCAGCCCTTTAGGTTCGACATTCCCTAGAACGCATATCAACTTAGTTTGCCGTGGATCTCATCAGCGCAGGCGGTGATTTCCTGGATCCAACGATTGAGATCGTGAGCGCCGTAGCCATGCAATCGCTGCCGCTACAGGGCGGGAAATTTGTCGGTATTGTCATAATCATCGAATGGCGGTCTTCCAAGATCCTGATGGCGGGGAAATTTGCTCATCAAACGTAAGGATCGGAATGAAGATCACATGCACGATGTCTAACCGTCACAGACAGGCGGGAAACTTCCTATTATAGCCCACGACAGTTCTTCGATTTGGATTTGCAGTATCTCGCGCAGGCGCAGGGAACGCCGTGAGAATCGGCGACAGTGGCGCTGCTGTAACTGGCTACGAAACCTCAAGTAACCACTCGGCCGTCCGGGGAAGGCGAGGCGTAGGTCCGAAGCCAGAAGTCAGAACAACGGTCGGCGCGACCAACTTGGAAACTTCGCTCCAAAGGAGACCGCTTTTGTGTATTTCCCCTGCGTATTCCCCTCGATCCGGGATACCCACGAGTTTAGCAAGGGGCCGGAGCAACTCCGGCCGCCACGCAATTCGGACACTACCTGTCTTCGACACTCGACGCGCCGCTTTACTTTGATGGCTGGCACCGGTCTTTCGACGAAAGTCGAGATGACGATTATCGCGTCGGAATCAACCGCAATTGCGGCCACAACTTCGTCTCTCTCAACGGATCGTAGCAAGCGGCCGAACAGGTCGCCCCGTATCAGCGGATTAGTAGTTTCACTAATGAGCATGATGAGCCGGCGCCTGGATACGCCGCTTGGTCGCGGAAGGCATCCGGAGGCTTAAGGGATGACATGGTGACGCCTTACTTTTATGCTCTGTGCCTGCTCAGCGTTGTTGCAGCCGTGATTCTTGCGGCTGTCTCAGCTGGGCACGGGCCGGTATGGATTTCCGCATTGTCTCTGGTGACAGGGTTTGCCGCAAGCGCTGCATGGTTCCGTCCGGAGCGGCTCCACGAACCGGTATGGGTGCCCGGCCTGTGCGCGGCGGTGGCAGCGCTCCATCTGGTGAGGCCAAAGTACGCCCCCCTCACCGCGTTATTCGCAGGAGTGATGGCAGGTCTGTCCGCGTCGCTGCTGTCGGCATATGGACTGCCGTTTGCCACGTCCCTGACCGCGGCGGCAATGCCTCCGGCAATTGCGGTTCTGCTGGCGGCAACGCGGCCTGAGTTCGTTCCGGCTGATCTTCGGGAAGAAGCCCTTCTTGGATTGCTCACTCTGAGTCTTCTGGTGGCTTTGGCGCCGGGGCTGATCGGAGGCTGGCAGTCGGCTCTGGCGCTGAACGTGGAGGAAAAGGGTCGCGCGACTCTGGCTATTCCCGTTTGGACATTTTCTTTAGGGCTGGCGTCTATGGCCTTGGGCGGGGCCTACGCCGCATGGAGGCGCCGGTGAATCTGCAACAAGTGCTTGAAAACGGTCTGTTTGCCCTGGGACATGTCCTGCGCTTCCCCGTAATGGTGTTGTTGTGGGTGTGCGTCGTGGCCGCTTTGTTCATGGCGGGAAGCTGCATGGTCGATTTTGTGGCCCGGCGTAGCGAGCGGCACGGAAAGAGTCCGGAAGTGGTCATCACCAACACGCGCGATCCCGGCAAGCCGGAGATGACCTCCATGGACAAGTTCCTCGGACCGAGTTTCGCACGCGCTACATAAACCCCACCTGGATTGAAGGCATGAAGAAAGAGGGTTATGCCGGCGCCGGTGAGATGCGTCAGTTCGTCGAATATTTGTGGGGTTGGAATGCTACCGTTACCGGGCTGGTCGACGCCAAAATGTGGCAAGAGACCTTCGAAGTTTACGTGCAGGACAAGCACAAGCTCGGCATGAAGGAATTCTTCGAGAAGAACTCGCCATTCGCCTACCAGGATATGACCGCACGCATGGTCGAGACGGTTCGCAAGGGCTACTGGAAGGCCGATGCCGCGACCGAAAAGAAGCTTTTGTCGGAATACATGCAGAGCGTCAATCAGCATGGCGTTGGTTGCGCCGCGCACACCTGCGGCAATCCCCGCCTGTCGAAGTACGTTATGGACCGTGCCAAAGCCATGGGCATTCCGGTTCCCAGCATCGAAGGTTTCCAGCGGGCCATGGAAAAGGCGATGGGGACGCAGATATCGAAAGCCGCCGGCTCCGCGGAGAATTTCGTGGCCCACAACGAGGCCGCAAAAGAGCCTGCAAAAAAGCCCGCCAAAGACTCCGCTCCCACGCAGATCAGCAAACGCCAGGCGCCTGCCGCGAACCAGGCCCCCTCACCTCAGCAACTCCACGGTTATTTGATGGAAGCAAAGGATCAAGCTTCTCGCGCGGTGGCCAAAACTACCCAGAATGTCACGCGAAAACAGGGCTGGGAAGCGTTCTGGATTTTCGCGCCGGTGCTGCTTGCTCTGTTCGTCTGGCAACGGCATCGGAGAACAAGCATCCTAGGACGAGGTTCGTCCGGATAGATTGGTCAGTACTCGTCTTGAATTTGCCACTACGCCGCGGTTGATAATTTTTCGCGTCGCGCGGCGCGCGATCAACCTTGCCAGCCTCGACTCTTTAAAATACATTTACCTCCATCACCAGCGCAGCGATTTTGCGCCCGAGGAACTCCAAGAGCCAACTTTGCTCAGGGTCAGGGACATCTTCTCTTCGCAGCGTCAGCCTATGTGACTGGCGGACCATCGCATGCCGGCGAACCACCAAGCGCTAACCCGCCTCCGTCTCCAGCGCAAGCTGAAGGTCACGGATGGGACCGCGCTGATTATCTCCAACGTGATCGGGGTGGGCATCTTTACCACGCCGGCGGTGATTGCCAAGTTGGTGCCACACCCCGGAGCGATGTTGCTACTGTGGGTGGCCGGCGGGCTGCTCTCGCTGGCGGGGGCCTTCACCTACGCCGAACTTGCGCGGCTTTGCCCCGAGGCGGGCGGTGAGTACAACTATCTGTCACACGCTTTCGGTCCGCTGGCTGGTTTCCTCTCCGGCTGGGTTTCCTTGATTGCAGGCTTTTCCGGTGCCGTGGCCGCGAACGCGGTTGCGCTGATGGGCTATCTGGGACCTTACCTGCCTAAGCAGATCTCGACTTCTCCTTTGGCCATCATTCCGTTGGGCCTTGCCCGCATCAGCATCTCCCGGCAAAGCCTGCTGGCGTCAGCCATCATTCTGCTGTTCGCCCTGATTCATTTGTTGGGACTCGGCCCCGGCAAGCTTGTCCAGCGAGCGCTGGCGGCCTTCGTCCTCGGTGCGATCGCGGTCTTCGTAGTGGCAGGGTTCTATTTCGGCCGTGGGTCCTGGTCGCACTTCCATGCCAGTGGCGCTACGTTTCGCACTCGCGACTGGCTGCTGGCGCTGATCCCGGTCATGTTCACTTACAGTGGATGGAACGCGGCGGCCTACGTCTCCGAAGAGATGCACGACTCGGAGCGCTCGGTGGGAACCGCACTGGCCCTCGGCACCAGCATCGTTGTCCTGGTTTACCTCGCTCTAAATACTCTCTACGTGCTGGCGATAAGCATGCCGGAGATGGGCGCGAGCATTAACGTAGCTGCCGTCGCTATGCAGCGGCTGGTTGGGGCGGGGGGAAATTACCTGGTCCCGGTGCTGGTGATCGCGCTGCTCGGGGCCATAAGCGCCATGACCATCGCCGGCCCGCGCGTGTATTTCGCCATGGCGCGCGATGGCGTGTTCCTTCCGGTATTCGCGCGGATCAACCCAAGATTTCACACCCCGGACCTCGCCATTCTCTTGCAGGCCGCGTGCAGCGTTGGGCTGGTCCTGCTGGGCAGCTTCGAACAGATCCTCATCTATACCGGTTTCGCCATCACTTTGTCCGTCGGCGCGACAGCTACGGCTCTGTATGTTATTCGGCGGCGGCGGAAAGTCCATGGACCCACCCTGGCCATGCTCGCCATCCCCGGCACTTTCGCGGCGGTGAGCTTTCTTATGGTGGCTAACGCTATTTACAATGCGCCCCGCCTGAGCCTGTTCGGACTGGCGCTGATTGCCGCCGGGGTCCCAGTTTTCCTGTTCTCGCGGCGCCGGCTTGCGCGAACCAGTAGTTAGGCACGAGACTATCGGCAATGATCCTGACTGCGAGCACGCTGCCAGCGAGCAAACGTTCACCCTTGGCCTGCCCTGAGCGAAGCCTAAGGAAGGCTTTGTTCACCGGCAAACAAAAGCTGTCGCTTTACTTGGTTCTGTTGGTCCTGTCTTCTTCTCCACTGGCTTTCGGCCAGAGCGCTCCAAAGACCGAGTTCATCCCCTACCAGTCAGCCAAGCCGATTGTCGAAGCTATGGGCGACTCACTGCCGCAGGAGTTGAAGGCAGCGGGCAACCTCGACGCCACCAAGTGGTCAGCCTGGGTGCAGAGCCGGGACCAGGAAATCCGCGACCGGCTCGACCGCGGCGAGGAGGACACGCTTACCAACCTCCTGCGCTTTGGCGTCACCTACACTAAGGAATACCGCATCGACGACGATTATCTCGTGCGCTACGGCAACAGTTCGCTGGTGAATGCTTTCGCCCAGAGTCGCGCCGACGATTTGGTTCGCGCCCTGGCGGCGTCCAACCCGCCGGCTGGGCTGGCCGAGATGAAGAGCTTCCTTTTGAACAAGGGCTTTTCGTTCAACACCCCGCAGCAGCGCGCCGTGGTAAAGAAATACCTGCTCGACAATCTGGCGCGCCTGCGCGATGAATTCCTGAAGTACCGCGCCCAACCCAAAGACGAGAAACGCTTCCAGCTCTTCCAGGACCGCGGCATTTCGCTGGACACTAACTTGTGGCCTGACTATCAGCTCGACGCGGCCTTCCGCGAGATGGTCAGCCAGGGCCTGTTGAAGCCGGGCAGTATTCGCCGCGTGGCCATCATCGGTCCGGGGCTGGACTTCGTTAATAAGGAATCGGGCAACGACTTCTATCCGCCGCAGACCATCCAGCCATTCGCCGTCCTGGATTCGCTGTTCCAGCTTGGCTTGGCCGATCCGGCAACGGTCGAGCTCTTCACCTTCGACATCAGCCCAAGCGTGAATGCGCATGTTGAGCGCATCCGCAAGAACGCGCTCCAGGGCACTCCCTACATTGTCCAACTGCCATGGAACACGCAACGGCCCATGAGTGATGAGTATCGCCACGCATTCGTGGCTTACTGGGAGAAGCTAGGCAACCAAATCGGGGCGCCAGTGCCGGCGATTTCCGTCCCAGCGGGCGCAACCGGGACGAGCACCCGTGCCGTCAAGATCAGGGCGCAGGTGGTGCAAAGAATCGCCAGCCCCGTCGACATGAACATCGTTTATCAGCGGCTGACGCTGCCGCCGGAGCAGGCCTTCGACCTGCTAATCGGTACCAACATCTTTCTTTACTACGGAAACTTCGAACAGGAATTGGCCCGCGCCAACGCGGCTTCCATGCTCCGGCCCGGCGGCTTTCTGCTGTCCAACGGCAAACTACCCGACACCGTCGCCAGCGGTCTCAAGGATGTGCTGGACGCCCCGATCACCAGTTCTGTCAACCCGCTGATAACCGACACCATTTTCTGCTATCAGCGCGTGAAGTAAGGGAAAGGTTTCTCTCTACTCTTCAGAAACCGCCTGCGCGGCCGGGTAGGTGATCGTGGGCCGATTGCGTTATGGAGATACGAACGTTAAGAAGTCAAGTCGCTTTCGCCAGAGGTTCGGTTTGTAATCGCTAAGCATTCGCTTGAACCGGTTCTTGAAATCGGACCACCAATGGAGGCCCCGAAGAAAAACCGCTGCAACGGGAGCGAAGCCGCTCGCTCGAGAAGTGTCTTCGAGATGGGCCGTTTGGCCCCTGACTATCACGTGATTCTTTCCGACTTTTTCAGCAGCCTGTTAGGGCTCGTGGCGAGTTCCTCTTTAATCCCGTTGGCTTTTTCCAAGCCTTTTGTCAACGGCTTGTATTATCTATTATCCAAGTTGAGCAGTCGGGAAAGGAGAGGTCATGTCATCCAGGTTGGCTCTGAGGTACTTCGCTGTCCTGATGTTCGCAACTGGCGCTTGGCAAGTGGCGGGCGGGCAGATGCCGAATCCCTATGGCTCGTCGATTACCGTTGACGATGCCAAGAAAGCGGCGGCTCCGGCGCTGGCGGAAGCGACGAAAAACCACTGGGCAGTTGCGGTAGCGATCGTAGATCCCGCCGGAACGCTCGTCTATTACGAGAAGATGGACAACACGCAATTGGGCAGCGCCATCGTCGCGGTTGATAAGGCGCGTTCTGCCGCTCGATTCAAGCGGCCTACCAAAGCCTTTCAAGATGCTCTGGCTGCGGGCGGCGAAGGACTGCGTATTCTGGGCATCGAGGGGGCTGTACCCGTCGAGGGTGGCTTTCCGCTGATCGTCGAGGGAAAAATTGTGGGTGCAATCGGCGTTTCGGGCGCGACCAGCGCACAGGACGCACAATGCTCCAAGGCAGGGGCAGACACTCTGAAATAGGGACGAGCAACGAGCCACGGGCGTCAGGCGGGATGGGCGGCGGCCAATTCTTGAATAGTGGCCGCTAGCTTCTCGGTAATCGGGACAGCGACTCGGTGTTGTGTCCCGCCACGAAGAATGGGGCCTACGATGCCATCCAGCTCCAGTTGCCGCCCGGCGGCCAGGTCTTTGGCCATGGAGCTGCGCATGGTTGCCGGCAACGTATCGAAGATGGCCTGCGTCTTCGCCACGTCCACCTCCGCCCCGGACGCATTGGCGACGTCGCAGGCTTCGGCAACGGCGGAGTGCAGCGTGGCCTTCCATGCCGGGTCGGCGGAGATCTCACCCAGGTCCTTGCCGGAAGCGGAAGTCACCAAAGCGAAGGGCGCCAGGAAACACACTTTGCCCCACAGCAGGCTAAGCTCGTTCGCAACAAACTGGCAGACGAAGCCTATCTCGCCCAAGCGCTGCACGGTCCCTCCCAACACGGGCTCGCCGCTGGCCGCAATGTTCAAGCGAACAGGCGAACGCTGCACAAAGCGACCCGGCGCCAGCTGTTCGGCCTCCACTGCAATGGTTGCCGAGACCACGCGATCGCTCCCATAGCGCACCCGTAATGTCGCAACATGGTCCACCCCATTGAGCAGCGGAACGATGATCCCAGGTGTCGCTTCCACCCTCGCCAGTGCGGCTTCCAACTGATAGGTCTTGGTTGCTACCCACAGCACGCCCACCGGCTTGGTCAGTTTGTCCACGGCCCTCGCCTTTGCGGTGAGTGTACCTGAGGGCTGCTCCAGCGACAGGGTTCCAGGATAGGCAGACAGCTTCTCGGGGCGCACAATCAGCGTGACGTCTTCGCCGAGCGATGCCAAAGCCGTACCGACGAGGCCGCCAATTGCTCCCGCTCCTAAGATTGCGTGATCCATCCTGGGTTCCTTCATCAGTATCGTTAGTATCGTTTCGATACCACGACAAGTCAAAGGGCACACCCAAACCGCACGGGGCGATGACCCTTTTCAGATTCTGCGCGCCGACGCCACCCTGAAACCGATCGTGAGCGCACCCCCTACCGCAACTTCTTGATTTACAATGTGTTTTCTGCTGGCATGGGTTAGCGCTCGTCTGCGAAGGGCCCTTGCCGGCGGCAGGGATGCCTGGCTCAGGGGGACGGCGTGGGTGCGTGGTAGCCTCGGGGAAGTTCATGCCCCGACCGTCGCTTCGCAGTCCAAGGCCCGGTGCTTTAGATTGAGTCTTATGCGTCCACCGCGCTTTCGGATGAACGTTGTGGCGGCTGTGAGTTGGCTGCTACTACTCGCGCCGGCGGTTCACGCGCAAAGCACGGCCATGATCACTCTTGATCAGGCAATTGACTTGGCGCTCGTGCATAATCACGCGCTCAAGGCGACCCGCACCCTCATTCTTCAGAACCAGGCGCAGGAGATTACCGCGAACCTCCGCCCCAACCCTACTCTCAATTTTGATTCCCAGTTCTTGCCGATTTTTTCTCCGTCCAACTTCTCGTCCGATAATCTGAGTGAAGTTCAGCAGTTCGATGCCGGAATCGGATACCTCTTTGAGCGCGGGCGTAAACGGCAACATCGCTTGCTGGCCGCCCAGGACCAAACCGCCGTCACCCGCGCCCAGGTTACGGACGCCGAGCGTACCCTGGCCTTCAACGTTGGCCAGCAATTCATCAGTGTCTTGCTGGCGGAGTCGACCTTGCGCTTTGCTCTGCAGGACTTGCAGAGCTTCCAGCAGACGGTTGATATCGGCCAAGCGCAATATGAAGCGGGCTACATCAGTGAGGGCGATTACCTCAAGATCAAGTTGCAGCTGCTGCAGTTTCAAACCGATGTCTCTTCCGCCCGTTTGGCGAGAGTACAGGCCCTCATCGATCTACGGACATTGCTCGGCTATGATGCTGTTCCTGCCAATTACGACGTGGTGGGCGATTTATCGTATCAGGCCGTGCCGGCGAAGGTGGAAGACTTGCAAGCCAAGGCGCTCCAGGATCGTCCCGATTATCGTGCTGCCGAACTGGGGACGACTGCTGCTCAAAGCCAGATTCTGCTGGCCAAGGCGAACGGCAAACAGGACGTGACCGCTTCCGCTGATTACTCTCACACTGCGGACCAGAACAGCGCTTCGTTTTTTGTAAGTTTCCCTATAGCAATCTTCAACCGGAACCAAGGTGAGATCGCGCGCACTCAGTATGCTCTGACCCAGGCCCAGGAGACACAGGCATCGACCAGCGACGTCGTGCTGTCCGATGTTAGCGATGCCTATGAAGCGCTACGCAGCAACGACGAAGTGGTGCAGCTATATACTTCGGGCTACCTGAAAGAGGCCCAGGATTCGCGCGACATCAGTGAGTACGCTTACAAACGCGGAGCGGCAAGCCTGTTGGATTTTCTGGACGCCGAACGCAGCTACCGCGCGGTTCAACTGGCCTATCGCCAGGCTTTGTCCTCTTACATGACTGCGCTTGAGCAGCTCAAGGAAGCCGTAGGAACGAGGAACCTTCCGTGAAGAAGTTTCATGATCGCTGGCAATATCGGGCTGCGCTAACCGTCCTGTCCGCGGTCGTGCTGGCGCTTGCCGGCTGCAGCGGCGCAGGTTCGGACAACGCCGCCAAGAATGAAGCGAACAACGCCAACACGGCCGAGTTGTTCTCCATCCCGGCGGACCAGATGGCTCACGTGCAGGTGCTGCAGGTCCAGCCCACAAGCCTGACGCGCACCCTTCGGCTAACCGGAGCCGTCGCCTACAACAGCTTTCATACCACGCCGGTCATCACCCAGGTGAGCGGCCCGGTAAGCCGCATCGTAGTTGTTCCCGGCCAGCGAGTGGAGCGCAGTCAGCCCATGCTGTACGTCGCAAGTCCTGACTACTCCCAGAGCCGCACCAATTATCTGAAGGCCAAGGATGCGTATGCGCTGGCGCAAAAGGCTTACGCGCGAGCCAAAGATCTTTATCAGCATCATGCTATTGCGGAGCAGAATCTGGAGCAGGCTGAATCTGCCGAGGTGCAAGCCGGCGGCGACTTGGTAGCGGCAGAGGCCGCTCTCAAGGTGCTGGGAATCACCGATCCGGAAGCGCTGGTGAAGGCGCCACCTTCTTTCGAGGTCCCGGTGCGGGCTCCTATTAGCGGCGAAGTGGTCGAGCAGGACGTTGCGGCGGGACAACTGCTCCAGCTTAGCGCCACCCAGTGTTTCATGATTTCCGATATCAGCACCGTCTGGGTGTTAGTGAATGTTTATCAAAAGGATTTGCCCTACGTGAAGGTGGGCGATCCTGTCACCATTCAGACCGAGGCCTATCCCGATGTTTTTCAGGGCCACATTGCCTATGTGGCGGCGTCGCTGGATCCGAACACGCGCACTCTGCAGGCGCGTATCGAAACCAGCAACCCCGGAGAAAAGTTGAAGAAGGACATGTTCGTAGCGGCGACGGTGAATGCGGGCACCATTCAGAACGCGATTGCCGTACCCGATTCCGCGGTGTTGCGCGACAGCGAAAATCAGCCTTTCGTGTATGTCGAAGCGTCTGCCAATCAGTTTGCCAAGCGCCCGGTCACGCTTGGCGAAAGCTTGAAGGGACAAACGCAAGTTACCGGTGGATTAAAAGCTGGCGATCGCGTCATTGGCGACGGTAGCCTGTTCTTGCAGTTTGCCAACTCATTGCAGCGTTAGAACGGTAGATCTGGCCTACAGGCCGGCGTCTAGCGGATGTAACACCCAGGGAGTTTACGAAGCTGCCGCAAAGGTCGGGTGTCAAGTGTTTTGAAGGGGCGCACCTTTAGAGGTGCGCTGTATAAGGACTTATTCTTATTTTTCCGAGTGGGCTTCAGCCCGCGAGGATTGCAAACGGACCGTGATAAGGACCGTGGCGTCCACCTCCGAATGATCCATCGAATCGTACAAGCCGCCCTTCGTCAACGGTTCCTGGTCTTGATGCTGACCGCCTTCATGATGACCGCTGGAATTATCTCCTTCCAGCGCATGCCGGTTGACGCTTATCCCGACCTTGCTCCTCCGCAGGTCGAACTGATTACGCAATGGCCTGATCACGCCGCCGAAGAAGTAGAACGCCTGGTCACGCTGCCTCTCGAACTGGAGATGAATGGGGTGCCGCACATGGTGGTGATGCGGTCCATCTCGCTCTACGGCCTGTCCGATGTGATCCTCACCTTCGACGACAAGACGGAGGACTATTTCGCGCGGCAAATCGTCTTCCAGCGAATCGCGCAAGCCACTCTGCCGGCGGGAGTGACGCCGTCCATGGCTCCTCTGTTCAGCCCCAGTGGCCTGGTGTACCGCTATGTTCTGGAGAGTCCCGATCGCAGTCCGCAGGAATTGAAGACCTTCGAGGATTGGGTGGTGGAGCGCGCGTACCGCTCGGTCCCGGGTGTTGCCGACGACTCCGGTTTCGGCGGCACGGTCATGCAGTACCAGGTGTTGCTCGATCCTGCCCGCATCTACGGCTACCACTTGACCGTTCCGCAGGTCGAAGCAGCTTTGGCCGCCAACAACGCCAACGCCGGAGGCGGCTTCTTTTCCCAGGGTGGCCAGTTCTATTACGTTCGCGGTATCGGGTTGGTGCGCGACACCAGCGATATCGGCAACGTTGTGGTTGGCAGCAATAACGGGGTACCGATCCGAATCAAGGATGTCGGTGATGTCGCTATCGGGCACGCGCCCCGGCTGGGCGAATTCGGTTACGAGAAGAATGACGATGCCGTCGAGGGCGTCATTCTGATGTTGCGCGGTGAGCAGACCCAGAACGTCTTAAAGGGCGTGGAAGCAAAAACGGATGAATTGAACCGCACGATCCTGCCGCCGGACGTCAAAATCCATCCTTATTACGATCGCAGCGAACTGGTAACGCTGACCACGGGTACGGTGGAAGACAATCTGCTGCGCGGCATGATACTGGTGCTGATCGTTCTGATGTTCTTCCTGGTCAGCTTTCGTGCAGCCATTATCGTGGCGCTTACGATTCCGCTCTCGCTCTTGTTCGCGTTTATCGTGCTCCATGCCCACGATGGGGCCGCCAACTTGCTTTCGATTGGCGCCATCGATTTCGGCATCATTATCGACGGCACCGTAGTGATGGTGGAGAATATCTACCGCGAACTTGCACTGCGGGAAGGACAAAGCTACCAACTGCACGAAGTCATCCTTGCGGCCGCGAAAGATGTCGATCGGCCAATTTTTTACTCGGTCGCAGTTATCCTCGCTGGATATCTTCCTATTTACGCTCTCAGCGGCCCTTCGGGAAAGTTGTTTCATCCCATGGCCGAGACCATGTCGTTTGCCCTGGTGGGCGCGCTGATCCTGACCCTCACCCTGGTTCCAGTTCTGGCTTCTTATTGGTTCAAGAGCGGCATCCGAGAGCACCGGAATCGTGCCTACGAATGGATGAAGCGCGTATACGCGACCCAGTTAGACTGGGCCCTGGCGCGCCCTAAGCTCACTCTATTGATCGCGGCGCTGATTTTCGGTGCCACCCTGCTGCTCGTTCCCTTTATCGGCGGCGAATTCATGCCCCACCTTGACGAGGGCGCACTCTGGGTGCGGGCAACCATGCCCTACACCATTTCCTTCGAGGAAGCGAGCAGCATCGCTCCTCAGATCCGCGCAATTCTAGCGTCGTATCCGCAAGTCACTACGGTGGCCTCAGAGTTGGGACGACCGGATGACGGCACCGATCCCACCGGGTTTTTTAACTGCGAGTTTTATGTCGGGCTGAAACCTTACAAAGACAAAGCGTGGCGCGGCGATTTCGATACCAAGGACAAGTTAATCGAAGCGATTAATAAGAAGCTAACCGCGTTTCCCGGAATTATCTTTAACTATACTCAGCCGGCGGAAGATGCCGTGGACGAGGCGTTGACTGGACTGAAGAGTTCGCTGGCGGTGAAGGTTTATGGTGACGATTTAAACATTCTTCAGGACAAAGCCGTGCAGATCAAGAATGCATTGGCCAAAATACCTGGCTTTACTGACTTGACCGTGGTGCGCGAGTTAGGCCAGCCCAGCCTACTGATCGATGTAGATCGTGACAAGATTGCCCGCTATGGCATCAACGTCGCCGATGTGGAAGCCGTAATTTCCGCGGCGGTAGGCGGACAGGCCGTGACCCAGGTCATTCAAGGCGAGAAGTTGTTTGACCTGGTCGTCCGCATGCAGCCTCAATTCCGCAGTAGCGCGCATGAGATCGGTAACCTACTGGTAGGAACACCTGATGGAAAGCAGGTCCCGCTCAGTCAGCTGGCCGACATCCGGCAGGGAAATGGCGCAGCGTTTATCTACCGCGAAAATAATTCCCGCTACATTGGGGTTCAATACAGTATTGAAGGAAGAGATTTGGAGCGCGCCGTAAGAGATGGCCAAAAGGCAGTCGATCAAGCTGTCACCTTACCTCAGGGGTACTGGCTCAATTGGGGCGGCGAGTACAGCCAATTTCTGGAAGCGAAGTCGCAGCTGATATTAATTGGTCCACTCGCGGTAGTACTCATTTTCATGATCTTGTTCGCGCTCTATGGAAATTTTAAGTTCCCCGTCACCATTGCCTTGGGCGTCATCATGACCGAGCCCGTGGGTGCATTGATAGCTTTAAAGCTCACGCATACGCCCTTCAGTGTGTCATCGGTTCTAGGCTTGCTGGCGCTACTAGGTGTCTCGGTGGAAACGGCAGTGATTCTGGTCTCCTATATCAACAAGCTTCGCCTGGAAGGCATGGACATTCCTACGGCAACGCGAGAGGCCTCGTTGCTGCGGCTTCGTCCCATCATGATGACGGCGCTGGTAGCCTGTCTGGGGCTGCTCCCGGCCGCGCTCTCTACCGGAATTGGCTCGGACACCCAGAAACCCTTCGCCATCGTCATCGTGGCCGGGCTGATCTCGCGTCTCTTTATCGGCTTCTTCGTCAATCCTGTGTTATATCAGTTGGTCGCCCGTGAAGGGGATGTACTGCAGGTATAGCGGTATAGCATCGGAAACTCAAACCGCCAGGAAGTCAAGGCGGATTCGCCCTACGTCGGGTTTGTAATCGCCAAGCCGAAGAGGCGGCTCTAAAAGCCTTAAACCGAACAGGGAATTATCACGAGGCATATCAAGGAATTCAAAGTCGCTTATCAGGGAATTAAGTTCCCCCCGCAAGGGCCCGGTGAGAAGGATAGAGAACAAGGGATTGCGTGGCCTTGCCTGGTTGGAGCAAACTTGTGGGCCCGGAGATTCGGACAGCGTTGCGCGCGTGGTATCTTCATAAATATTTCTGCTAAGAGTAAGGCGATTCTTAAGCAGGCCTCGGCGGAGCTGCGACAGTCACTTTTCCGCCTGAGGATTTCGTATCTTGAGCCAAGGAGAGTAGCTATGAAGGCAATGTTGATCGCAGTGGTTGCAGCCACCCTGGCAGTCGGGACCGCCGTCTGCGCGCAGGACCTGACCCAGGACACCAAGAAAGCAGCCGACAAAACTGCCGACGCCACCAAAGACACCAGCAAGGATGTCGCCCACGGAACCAAGAAGGCCGCCGTCAAGACTGCGGACGTGACCAAAGACACCAGCAAAGATGTTGCTCACGGAACCACGAAGGCCGCCACGAAGACGGGCAATGCCGTGGGCACGGCCGCCAAGGACACCGGCAAGACCGTCAAAACAGGCGCCGACAAAACCGCTGATGCCGTGAAGTAAGCTCAGCGCTTGTCAGGTTTTCACGGTTAGGTTGGCCTTCGTGAAACCTTCAGATTGCAGGCCGGCGCCGGACAGTCGTAGACCGGCGCGAGGCCTCCGTTTGCCGCGATAAACGGCAGACCCGCAGTTCCGTTGGAGAAAATCCCGAAGACTCCGTTAGCGCCCCAAGCGCACGGCGCTGCCCGCCCGAAGTGGTGAGGGTGAAGATCGGGCGACCTAAAGGCCGGGAGTGCGTCCAATTACTATGGTCTTTTTATGGCGACGGAGTATGGCAGCGCTCGCGGTGTGTGCGTTGCTGGCATTCGCCGGGATCTCATACGCGCAGTTGCCCGCAGGGCCGCACGTTAAGGTTGAGTTGATCTCCGAGTAGGCGGCGGCACCTCCAGGTCAACCTTTGTGGGTCGGTCTGTTGTTTCGGCTAGAGCCGGGTTGGCACATCTATTGGCAAAACCCGGGAGATTCAGGCGAGCCTCCCAATATCCAATGGGAGCTGCCGAAGGGATTTACGGCTGGCTCGATTCGCTGGCCGCAGCCAATACGTCTGGGGAGTGGATCGGTTGTAGATTACGGCTACGAACAACCGGTCCTACTGATGGCTCCCATTGAGGGGCCATCAAGGCGCAACGCGACTTCGATTCCACCCCTCTCCGCCGACGTGAAATACATCGTTTGTCGCGAGGTGTGCATACCCGGGAAAATTCATCTTATGCTCTCAGCCCCAGCGGGCGCAGACTGGGCTGCTTGGCGCAAGATCTTCGAGCAAACACGGGCACAGCTTCCAAAGCTTACGCCCACTGGTTGGAAAGTGAGGGCAGTATCGGACAAGCAACATTTCACATTGTCAGTGCGAGCCAGGCCGCAAGTAGCAAGCGCGAGCTTTTTTCCGCTCGAGCCGAGCCAGATCGACAACTCAAGCCCGCAGGATTTTGCACCAACTCACAATGGATTTCGCCTCACCCTGAAGAAGTCGGAGCAGCTAACAGAGCCGATTACCACCTTGAGAGGCGTCATCATTCTCGGGCCGGGCCGTGTATTCGAAATTGCGGCTCCCGTCGTTGCGCAATAGGGGGAAGCAACCAGGTGTAAAATTTTGCATGAAACATTGGGTGAGAGCTCGGTAACGAGGAAGGTCGGGAGGCCGAAGAAGAATGAGAAAATGGCTTGCTGCATCGACGGTGATAGGGTTCGCTTTGATCGCGTTTTCGGTAGGATGGGCAGCGCGAGTGGGCGAACCTGCCCCTGACTTCACCGCAACAGACAGCAATGGTAAAGTCCATAAGCTTTCCGAATATCAGGGCAAGTACGTGGCCCTGGAATGGACAAATCGGGGCTGCCCTTATACGCAGAAGCAATATAACAGCGGAAACATGCAACGCCTGCAGCGTGAATGGACTGGCCGGGGGGTCATCTGGCTAACTGTAGTTTCGTCTGCGCCGGGGAAGCAGGGTTACGTCACCGCATCCGAAGAGAACGCCTATCTTAAGCAGGCTAACGCCGCCCCCACCGCTGTTTTGCTGGATTCCGCCGGCACTCTGGGTCACCTCTACGACGCCAAGACCACGCCACATATCTTCATCATCAGCCCCAAGGGGACCCTGATTTACAACGGGGCAATTGACGACCGGCCGACCACTGATCCTGCCGATGTGAACGGGGCGAAAAACTATGTATCGCTTGCGCTCGAGGAGGCCACATCAGGCAAGGCCATTAGCATCCCGACAACCCGCCCCTACGGGTGCTCGGTCAAGTATGCAGATTAGACCTTCAATCCAAAAAGGAGAGACCGAATGAAATGGGTCAGCAGATTTTCGAGGCGGACCGCGATTCCGTTTGTAGCGTGTTGTCTGCTGGCGTTCGTGGGCGTGGCGCGGGCGGGAGACAAGGCGCAATTAAGTGGTGACTGGAACTTCAACCTGGACCAGAGTGACGATGCGCAGCAAAAGGTGCAACAGGCGCAGCAGAGTAGCCAGCGCGGAAGCGGCGGCGGGGGTTACCCGGGAAGCGGGAATTACCCGGCCGGAGGTGGTTATCCGGGAGGCGGATCATACCCGGGAGGCGGGGGAATGGGGCGCGGTGGCATGGGTGGCGGGATGGGCCGTAGCGGCATGGGGAATCCGGGCGGAGGGGTAAGCAGTCAGGAGTGGAATCAATTAGCTGCGAATCCGAAATACCTCAAGATCATCCAGGGTGCCGATCAGATCGTGATCAGTGATGATTCCGACTACACTCACACCCTTTATCCCGACGGCAAGAAGCACCAAGAAAAAGATGCGAATGGGAGGAAGATCTCAACCAAGACCGCGTGGCAGGGTGACGAGCTAATCGCCGAGACTAACATGGGGTCCGGGAAGCTCACGGAAACCTACCAAGTCAGCTCTGACGGCAAGCAACTCATCGTGGTTTCGCGCTATGAGAATTCCTCGCTTTCGGTACCGCTAAGTATCCGGCGGGAGTACGACCTGGGCAACGCGACGCGCTAGCAGGTTCCGGGTACGGATGCTATGTGCTCCTCTACCTCTGGCATGGTGGCTTGCACGTTATCGCTGGCGGCCGAGCGTTTGCTGCCTCGCATTGTCAGAAGGTGGCGTTCGACCGTCAGACCTGGCGGAAGAAGCCGGCGCGCAGCAAGCCGGGCAAGTCTCTGCGGTCGACGGACTGAGTCGGACGGGAACTGGAGAAGTCGTAGTGTCGGCCGCTCACCGCACCACGCACTCGGATACGCGAGTTCCTGAGGTAGTGGAGGGTAACGGGCGTGCTCAACGCCGGTGGCGGCGCAGGACTGCGCCGGGGAGCAACGGGAACCTGTGCCGCATTAAGGTTGCCCGTTACGCTCGTCGGGTGGATGGCCGGCGGCCTCACTGGAACCGAGGGCCTCGCTGGCATTGAGAGGCTCCGCAGAGCCGATCGTTTCTGACCGCAGCACATGGCTGGAATCTCCTTCCGAGGGTTCTAAAATCGGTTGAATCTCGACAGGCTGTTGGCCCAGGCGCTCCAGCAAACACGCGGCGCCGGAGAGCGCCAGCCACGTGAACAGCCAGTCGAGAAGACTTGGAGCTACAAAAAGCGCCGCCGGAGCCGCGATCCAGAGGCTGAGGCAGTGGAAGCAATCCATCAATTTGCCAACCAGACCGGGGCCCAGACGGGAGCGGAGCCGCACGATCAGGTCTGCCGGACCGTCTTCGCTGGCAAGCAAATGTGTCACACGCCAGGTGGCGAGCGAGGCGAGCACGAACCTGGCCCAGAAATCGAGTGCACCCATCACGGCAACGATGCGAAGCGGCGGGAATTTGCGTAACGTCCCTTTTTCAAGTTGAGCGCGATCAATGCCATTGGATTCTTCCTCCCTTTTGAATCAGCAGAACGGCACACAAGTTTCCATCGAGCCGCTTCCTACGGAAGGACCGCCCAGCTCGACCCCGAGCCGGACGGTCCTTCCGTCACGCCGCACAGTACCGTATCCCTGCCCGCACCGTCACCCGTTCTCTGGAGCTGTTCGGCAAGGTGGACAAGGTGGGCAGGGAGCGATCAGGGCAAACGCGATGGTACCCGAACTATCATATTCGCTTTGCCTGCTCCAGCCGTCGGTGCACCGGGAGGCGCAATACAGATTCACGGCAAACGCCGCCCGGGTACAGGGTCCGAGCAGGGTTGCAACCGTATTATCGAAATCCACGGGAGTACCCGGAGTACCCGCGCTTACGTTATCTGCAATAGCGGCAACCGAGCCCGTGAGCCCACGAACGACATCCAGGTCCCAGTCCAGGAAGTTACCAGGCTGATAGGCAACATATTCAATCTCCACCACGTCGCTCGGATTCGAGTAATCGAGCATCCCGCAGGCATCGGCCGCAAGTGAGTCGACTAACACGCCGGGCAACTGGGCTACCGTTGGCCGGTTGTCTACGAAAATGCTCATGATGAAGCTGTTGCCAGACACCAAGCCCAGAGTGGAGGCAGGCGCCGTGTCAATCGTTCCATCCGGCTCTGTGGTCGTCGGCACATAATAGGTGATGCCGGCCGTCGCGATATCGACGACATTTCCCGAGGAATCGAAGAGGTCCAGCTTAAGCTGATAAAGCCCGCTCGTTCCCCCGGTCACCGCGCTGGGCAGAACCGTGGTCGGAAATTGCGCGTTGGCCAAATCGTAGGGCGGATTGGGGTACGCCCAATCACCCACTGGAGGCAAAGCGGACGGAATCGCGAAAAGATTGGTCGTGGTCCCGACGGTTTGCGGCCCAAGGGACAAGGCCGTCGTGACCAATTCGGTGCCCACGAATTGGTTATAGTGGCGATAGATGTCGCCGGTGAGTGGTGTCCATGATCCGGTGGTGCCAAACCGATACGAGATTTGGTAGAAACTTGCCAACCCCATTTCAAGCAGAGAACTGTCGAATTCCACGCGGGGCAGGAGAAGACTGCCGAATGGAGAATCTTCCCCGGCCACAACCGCACCGGCAGCGAGGCCCAGGTTGCTCGGCGTAGTTGTCAGCAGAGTGCTGGTCCCATAAATGTCGCTGAGCGGGACGTTGCCGATCGCGCGGAACAGTACGTAATTCTGCGCCGCGTTCACCGGTGCGCAGGGCGAGCAGCACGGCGCGAAAAAGTTGTCGGTGTAGAGCGTGACGGTTGTCCCGCACTCGTATCCCCAGTACGTGTAGCAGGCAATCGGCGCCGGATCGTAAATGTAGATGGGGAAAAACAGGAAATTGGTGGTGGCCGTAAAGTACAGGTTCGGACTCGGGGAAAAGCAGCTTAGGAAGATAAACTCGCTGAAATTGCCGCACTGGTCCGTGGTGGTCGTAGCCACCAGGGTCTTTGTAACCCAAAGCGGTATCAACTCGCAAAGCCAGAATCGAATGGAATCCAGGTTGGCGATCAACGCTTGCCGGAGAGTAGCTGCATCGGCAGTTTGCGCGATGACTTGCAAGTTCACGAGATCGGAAGCCGGAGCGGGGGCCAGCGTGGAAACAGGCTTAGCGTATTCGACTTGCACAGAGCGCGACGTCAAGCCCTGAGACCGAGACGGATTCGGGTTGATGGATGAGAGTCCGGATTTCGTTGTCGTGGGAGGGTTCAAAATCACCTGCCGCAGCTTCTCGATGATCGAGACCGGCACCTTCCCCAGGATGATCTCGAGCGGTTCGACCTCCCAGACCTGGACTTGTGCGTTGCAAACCGGCAAGTCCAACGGCAGGCCACCCGAAATGGCGCTCTTGAGCAGCGTTCCTTTCACCAGGCAAATACGTATCCAACAACGCCAGATTTCCGAGGGGATATCGAAAGCCACGGTAGAGATCACAGCCCCGGGATCGACGCGCACAAACTGTTCCTGCGCGCCCCGGCGGGTAAGATCGGACAACGCGGGCTGTTTCTCGCCCGTCAACTCCGGGCCCACGACGACGCGGACGTTCCGCGCAGATGAAACAGACGGTACAGTCAAAGTGACGGACCCATTATTGTCGATCGCAGCTTTGGTAACGAAGTGGCCAGTGTCCGTAAAGGCGTAGGCGACAGACTGGGGCGGCTTTTCGCTGGTCTGGGATTGCTGCAGAGTTACGCTTAACGGAATCGAAACTCCGGCTGAGGTGTCTTTCTTCGATTGCGGCATGGTGTTCCTCCAGATTGAATTTGGGATGCAAAATATTCGCCGAAGCCTACGGCATTCGCTCGAGATCTGCAGCTGAGAGATAGTGAAGAACGAGGCGCTTCCGTTTCAAATTGTCGAGTCTCTTTTTAGTTTCTTGCGGCGTTCATCCCAGACCGGTTCTTCCGCACGGTTTGCTAAAGAGAGAGCAGACAGCGATTGGGCGGTGCCAGCACGGTTAGTTCGCGAATGGCGGAGTACCAACAAGTGTGCCAGTTGCTTCAGTCCACAAATCCCGCACAATCCTTCATCCGAAGTCGACGAAATGTGCTTGGCCGCAGCTCAGGCGCGGGGGACGGTTAGCTGCCTGGCGAGCGGTCGGCAATGCGGAAGTTATCCAGGAATGGGCTTCTGAGAAATGTGCAGGGCTGCTCAATGTCCGAAGCCACAATCGGGCCACGGCAGCTCCATGGTGGCGGCTTCGCTTTTCGCAACCATCAAGGGTTCTACCATATCGGTAGCTTCCCGGTGAAGTCCTCGGTAGTAAAGGCCGTGAAGGGCTTGGTGCGGTAGACTCCGGCGTTATTCACCAGAACATCGATGGTCCCGAAGTGCTTGATCGCTGCTTCGACAGCTTTAGCAGCGGTCTCTGCTTACCTATATCGCCATCCATTGGAACTAGGTTGGATGAGACAGTCAACGATTCACTGGCATCAAGCGCCGTCGCGACGACGGTATAACCCTGCTTCAGGAAGGCCTCGACCAACCCCGCGCGCCAATACCGTGCGGTACTCACGTGATGATCGCTGTTTTCTTGTCGGACATACATACCTTAGTAGCCGGCGTTCTCATAGCGGCGCCAGCCAATGTGCCGCTCGCAGGACCCTCAAGGTGAAGACCCGAGAAAGCCGCGGACCGCTGATGCGACTCTCGTCGAACCAGGCTCGCAGTGTTTCTCATGCTCGCCAACCTCACATGGTCAGAACGACGCGAAATTGTGCCTTGCCGCTCATCATGCGCGCGTAAGCCTCGACCGCCTTTTCGAGCGGATAGGTTTCAATCATGGGACGCACGCCGGTTAGTTCGGCGAAGAGCAGGGTGTCCTCGGAGTCGGCTGGTGTTCCCGCGGCCCAACCCTGAATCGTTCGACTTCCACTAATCAGCTGTATCGGTGTGACCTCGATGGGATCGAATGTCGCACCGATCACCATGAGCTTGCCGTTCGGCGCCAGACCGTCGATCAGTTCGGACATCGCTTTCGAACTTGGGGCCGTCGCCAGAATCACCCGTGCGCCGCCCAACTTTTGCAATTCTTCGGCTGCGTTTGTCGATTGGCTGTCGATGTACACGCTTGCTCCAAGTTTCTTCGCAAGCGAAGCGTTTTCCGACCCGCGCCCGATGGCCGCTACTTTATAACCAAACTTGTTCGCGAATTGAATTCCGAGATGACCCAGGCCGCCGATGCCCTGCACTGCGACCAGGTCGCCCGGCAATGCACCACTGTGCCGCAGCGCATTGTAGGTAGTGATTCCCGCGCAGAGAAGTGGTGCGGCGTCGACATCACTTAAACTGTCGGGTATAGGTACCAGCGCCTCCACGGGAGCCAACATATATTGCTGGTATCCGCCGTCATAGCTGATGCCGCAAATTTTCAGATTGCGGCAGTTGCGAAAATCTCCGCGCCGACACTCGCCACACGTGTTGTCCTGGCCGCCATGCCAGCCGACACCGACGCGCTGCCCCTTCTTCCACGCGGAAACGCCGGCTCCTATTTCATCGATGATGCCTGCGACTTCGTGCCCGGGAACGCGGGGATACTGAATTCCAGGCCAGGAACCTTCTTTCGTGAGCACGTCACTGTGGCAAACACCACAAGCCTGTACCTTGATCCGCACCTGTCCTGCACCCGGCTTAGGAATCTCGCGCTCGACGATCTGGAAATCCGCTCCGGGCCTGGAAACCTGCGCCGCTTTCATTGTTGCTACTGCGACTGTTGTCGTTGCCATAAAATCCTCCTATGAATTCTCAGCCATCGTTGAAAAGTCTTTACCTGCGACTGGGTTGAGGCGACAGGAACTGCTCGCCCGTGCCTTTGGCCTGCTACTACCTGGAAAATGAGTTCCAGTTCGACTGGGTCGCCGAGTGGAGGGCTTGCAATGCCATACACCAGCGACAAGGGCTCTTGTCTTCTCCGAAGACCTCTCGCAGCAATACCGACGCGGCCTCAGCGACTTTCGTCCGGTATTGAAGACGTAAAGCCCGCAAGTGCTCAATCCGTCACACCTACGAAGCCTCTACCTGGTGCCCCCCTCACGTGTGGGGATCCGTGAAGTTGAAAGATCCCAGCCTGGATCGGCTCGAAATGGGTCCGACCCTGCATGTCACTTCGGCGCCGGCGCCTCCGCTGGTTTCACGAATTTCGCGTCGTCAATCGGCACGTTCTGCTCTACCTGATCGATTTGGATAGTGAAGCTGCCGCTCGGCCGGGCAATCGTCCAGCGATACGGCGTCGTCACTCCGCCGGCGGCGCGATAGTCGGCAAAATCCACCTGGGTCGGATTCAGTCCCAGCGGCGTGTCCGCATAGTGCACTATGCGTAACAGCAAGCCTGAGGTCTGGTCGAAGTAGAACTTCACCGGCGGCTGGCCCCTGGTTAGGCCAATCACAACACTCGCCTCATGCTGGCCAACCTTCTCGGGGTGCTCCTGCAACTTCAGTTCAGCAAACTCATGTTCCAACTGCGTGGGATAAAACGCTTCGGCGTCGAGCTTCGCGGCCTCCTGATCGGGAGCCGACATCTCCCGCAGCGGACGCCCGGGAAATGCAATCCAGCCCGCTTGACCGTTATAAGCAGTGACGCTGTCTCCTTTCGGCGTATGCATTACGGACACGCGCTCGTCGGGAGCCTTGGTGTAGATATCGATGGGAATCGGTTGTCCCTCAGGCATCAGAGCGTTGCCCTTTTCCACGCGACTGGAAACCTTGTCGAGAGCGGCCTGCCCTCCAAGGGCTTGAATGTACTTTGTGAAGAGCGGCGCGCCGGAAGGAAGCTTGGCGGGATCCATATCGTGTTCGTGGTCGTGCATGGCTTCCATCGCCGGCGGCTTGGCAGCTTCCGCCATGATCGCAGGAATAGCCTGCGGATGCGGCGATCCCCGGTGACAGGTATTGCAGGTGACCCCGCGTTTGCCGTCGAAGTTGTTCTGGTTGATGGCGAACATCATCTGCATCATCTCGCGGGCTGTCTTCTTCTCATCCTTGTCGTCCTTGTCGAACTCGAGCTTGCCCGCCGGGCTGGCGACGTGGCAAAACTCGCATTCCACTCCCAGCGCCGCGGTGATGAACTGCATCGACGGGATCAATTGATCCGCCGGTATGTCCTTCAACACCTGAATGTTCTTGTACTTCTGCGCTGCGGTCTGGACTGCCGTCCCGACGTTTGCCGGCTGCAACTGCGCCGGTCGTGCGTGGGCGCCGATCATTGCTCCAGCAACAATAAATGCGAGAACGCCAACCACCACCGACGCGAGATTCTTCCCCGGACGGCCCGGTCCTTTGACTTGTTTTTCCACGTGTCCTCATCCCTCGATAAACCGAGTATTGGAAGTCTAACAAACGGCGACCGCCGGGCGGTCACTCGATCCTCCGACGGCCCTCACAGGTGCCTGTGACGTTTCCCCTCCCGCGCGGTGACCCATGCAGTACAATCCAATCTTCTGTGGATGCGTGCGTTAGCCGCCCGCCTTCCGCCCTCTGCTTCCGCAGAACATCTCTCGAGTTGCGCTCTGCCACGCAAGCCAGGCAAACGCCTCCGAGGCACAAGTCATGTTCAAACGAGTGCTGGTCGCCAATCGTGGCGAAATTGCCGTGCGCATCATCCGGGCCTGTCGCGAGATGGGCATCGAGTCGGTGGCCGTCTTCTCCGACGTGGACCGCAAGGCGCTGCACGTCCGCAAAGCCGACTATGCCTATCACATCGGCCCGGCCACGGCGAGTGAGTCCTATCTTAACGTCGACAAGATTCTCGACGTGGCGCGGCGCAGCCAGGCCGAGGCGATTCATCCCGGCTACGGATTTCTCTCGGAGAATGCGCGCTTCGCGCGGGCCTGTGCCGATGCGGGAGTGAAGTTCATCGGGCCATCTCCCGAGTCGATGGAGATGATGGGCTCCAAGACACGGGCCCGCCAGAACATGAAGCGCGCCGGCGTGCCCTTTGTTCCCGGTTCCGAGCACGGCCTGGACATTGACGCCGCCGAGCGACTGGCGGAGCAGATCGGCTATCCCGTGATGCTGAAGGCCGCGGCCGGCGGCGGCGGTAAGGGCATGCGCATGGTGGCGTCGCCCGCGGATTTGCATTCCGCCTATGAGAATGCCCGCAGCGAGGCCCAACGCTCCTTCGGTGACAATGAGGTTTATCTGGAGAAGTTCATCGTCAACCCGCGCCACGTCGAGATGCAGATCTTCGGTGACCAGCACGGCAACGTAGTCTATCTCGGCGAGCGCGAGTGTTCCGTGCAGCGACGCCACCAGAAGGTGATGGAAGAATCGCCCTCGCCGATCGTCGACGAAGACATGCGCCGCCGCATGGGCGAGATCGCGGTCAGGGTTGCGAAGGCGGCTAATTATTACAATGCCGGTACGATTGAGTTTCTGGTCGACGAGCAACGCAACTTTTACTTCCTCGAAATGAACACCCGCCTTCAGGTGGAGCATCCCGTCACCGAGTTCGTGACCGGGCTCGATCTGGTGCACCTGCAAATGCACGTTGCCTCAGGCGAGAAGCTGCCGTTCAAGCAAGAAGACATCAAGTTGCGCGGCCACGCCATCGAGTGCCGTATCTACGCCGAAGATCCGGACAACAATTACTTTCCGTCGCCGGGGCAGATCACGCGCCTGATTTCGCCTTCGGGACCGGGCATCCGCCGCGACAGCGGCATGTATGAAGGCTGGACCGTGCCCATCGAGTACGATCCCTTGCTGGCCAAGCTGGTCGGCTATGGTGAGGACCGCGAACAAGCCATTAATCGCCTGCTGCGGGCGCTGTACGAGTATTTCGTCGGCGGCATCAAGACCAACACCTCGCTGTTTCGCCGAATCCTGAAGGACCCGGATTTTCGCGCGGGCAATCTTGACACCGGCTTTCTTGATCGTCTGCTGGCCAAGCCGAGCAACGAAACCGACGTGCGCCGTCCCATCATGGCTGCTGTCGGTGCGGCCATCTTCGCCACGATGGAAGCCAAGGCGACATTGCCGGGCGTGACCGGCGCGCTACCGATGAATGGCAATTCGGCTTCGCCGCCGCCGATTTCGAACTGGCGGCGCACCGCCCGTGCCGAGGCGCTGCGCCAGCGTTAAGTTTGTTCGGAAGCGTTTGACTGCTAAGAGCTGAAAGCCAAGGGCAAAACGCGAAGAGTTGAGAGCGAAAGGCGACAAGCGAATAGCGAGACTTTCATGACCTATGACGTTGTAGTGGACGGCAAGACCCATCAAGTTGAACTGGCGCGCGGCGATAAGACCTGGCTGTGCAAGATCGATGGCCAGGAGATGGAAGTCGACGCCGTGCTGACGGCGCGTGATGTGCTTTCGGTCTTAGTCGAAGGGAAGGCCTACGAGATCAAGCGCGAACGCTCGCTGCAAGGCGAGCTGCACATGGTCATCGGGAGCGCCCGCTACGCGGTGGAAGTGCAAGATCCGCGGTCGCTACGCACGCGCCGCGCGGTCGCAGGGTCCGAAGCCGGTCCGCAAAAGGTAAAAGCCCCCATGCCGGGCAAGATCGTTCGCATCCTGGTCAATGAACAAGACGAAGTCAAAGCCGGGCAGAGCCTCATCGTGATGGAAGCGATGAAGATGCAGAACGAGATGAAATCGCCCAAGGACGGCAGGGTGCAGAAGATCCTCACCGCGGAAGGCTCAACCGTCAACGCCGGCGACACCCTGGCCATCGTGGAATAGCCGTTCGTTATCCGCCGCCAGCCGTCAGCAACCCTCTTCCTTCCACCTATAATGTCTCGATGGCAAAGCACTGGAAGACCAAGCTGATTCACTCGGACGTAAAGGTTCCGCAAGGATTTCGGTCTTTGACCGTACCGATTTATCGCGGCTCGACCACGCTTTTTCCCGACGCCGCCGCGGTCACGGACGATTGGGACCAGTACGAAGCCGGTTACACCTACGGGCTCTACGGCACACCCACGACGCTTGAGTTGGCCAGCCGCATCTGCGAGTTGGAGCAGGGCTATCGCACCATCATCACACCGGGTGGGCAAGGAGCAATTTCCCTGATCAAACTTGCGCTTCTCCGGGCCGGCGATCACGTGTTGGTTCCCGAGAGCATCTACGGTCCCAATAGAAAGTTTGCCAACGATGTGCTACGCCGCTTTGGCGTGGAGACCTCGTTCTACTCGCCAGACATCGGAAATGGAATCGCCGAAGTGATCCAGGCGAATACCCGTCTGATCTGGTGCGAGAGTCCAGGGTCAATCACCATGGAAGTGCAAGATGTTCCCGCCATCGCCCAGGCGGCGCACAGGGCTGGGGTGTTGCTGGTCATCGATAACACGTGGTCAGCCGGTGTGTACTTCGACGCCTTCGCTCACGGCGCTGACGTAACTATGCAGGCGCTGACCAAGTATGTCGGCGGGCACAGCGACCTGCTGTTGGGGTCGGCCACGACCAAGGACAAGGCCATTTATGAGCGCTTGGGAGCTACTCATCAATTGCTAGGCTGCGCTGCCTCGCCCGATGACTGTAGTTTGGCGCTGCGCGGGATGAAAACCCTGGCGGTGCGACTGGAGAAAATCGAGGCGTCGGCGTTGTCGATTGCCCGCTGGTTGGCGGAACGGGCTGAGGTGGAAAATGTCCTTCATCCCGCATTGCCGTCTTGCCCGGGACACGAGTTGTGGAAGCGCGACTTCACCGGCTCGGCTGGAGTGTTCTCGATAGTTCTGAAGCCAAAGTTTAGTAAGCAGCAGGTCTATGCTTTCGTGAACTCCCTTGAGCTGTTCAAGATTGGCTATAGTTGGGGAGGCGTGACTAGTCTTGCCGTAGCTTACGACTTCACCCACTACAAAGGGCGGCCGGAATACCAGCATCGCATTGTCCGGTTAAACATTGGCCTGGAAGAAGGGGACGATCTGATCAGCGATCTTGCACAAGCTTTCGATCTTATGAAGAATGCGTGAGGATACGGGCTACAACAGGCCCCCTGCAACCGCGTTTGCCGACAAAGGCAGACTACTTCATGGTGCCGGCCTGCTTCAGTATGTCTTCGGCGAAATAGTTCTCCACCGTGGCCTTGTCGCGGATGGACTCATAGTAGGCAGCCTTCAACAGCTGTTCGCGGCGGTCGCGGAGCTGTTCGCGTATGGCCTGCTGCACGCGAGGGTCTTTGAGTTCGCGTTGCCCCGAAACTTCCCTGCTGATCAGCTTTACGATGCGGAAACCGAAAAGCTGACGGCTATTGGGATCGAACACTGGCAGCACTACCGTGTACTGCCCGGGCTTGAGCTTTCCGATGGCTTCATAGGCGGCTTTGTCGCCCTTCAGTGACGATTCCGGGACAAATCCGAGGTCGCCACCGTTTTGCGCGGTCTCCGGCTGCTCCGAATAACTCATGGCGACGGTAGCAAAGTCTTCTCCACTATCGAGCCGGTTATCGATCATCTGGATTTTCTTGCGGGCATCGGCCTCGTTTTGCGCCTTCATGTTTTTCACTTGGGGATTGGGCTGCGTGGTCACGAGGATTTGGGCAAGATGGTATTGCGGTTCGATCAGGTTGAACTCGGCTTTGTGCTGGTTGTAGTAGTTGGTGATGTCGTCATCGGAAATATTGATTTTGGAGGTGACTTCCTTGTTCAGCACCTTGTCGATGGTGAGGGAGCGGCGCAAGTCGCGCTTAAAATCGTCGAGCGTCAACTGGCGGCCCTTTAGCCGGTTGTCGAATTCTTCCTGAGTATAGGGCGCTTTGATCTCCGCCAGTTTGGTGTTGACCTCCTCGTCGGTGGCCAGCAGCCCCAGCTTTTCCGCCCGCTGCATCAGGATCTCATTATCGACAAGCTCGCGGAGGATGTTCAGCCGTAGCGTATCAGCCTGCTCCAGGCTGGGTTTCTGCGGTGAATCGGCGGTCGTATTGTCGTAATATTTTTGGACTTCTGTCCGGGTGATCTTGCGGCCATTGACGCTGGCCATCACGTCGGCACCGTCCTGTTTGCCCGCACAGCCAAGGCTGGGGAGCAATAGACCGACGGCCATCGCCATGAGGGTCGTGGCGGCCAGACCATATATTCGCTTGCGTTTCAATTCCAAACTCCGCCCCTCCTGAGAGGCAAACTGTGTCGGCTGGTCGAACCAAGCTCGCCGATTACGCTGCGGACGGTCCTGTTCCAACTACTTGCTGGGCGTTACCGGGTTTGGCGGCGTGATCGGCGGCGGCGGCTGGACACCCACAGCCAAAAGCTGCCGGTTCAGCGCAACCCTCACCGCGTCAGCGTCCACCGCTCCTTCCAGGCGTTCCCCGTTAATAAACACGGTCGGCGTAGCACTGACGTTCAGCGTGTCACCCTCGGCCATGGATGCCTTGACGACGGCATCGGACTGCGCCTTGATGCACGCCTGCAACTGGGTCAAGTCGGCCCCATTTTTTTTCCCGAAGTCCATGGTAAGCCGGTCTAACTCGGTGAACGACGCTTGCACGTTTTGTTGCGGTCCGCTGATCGCACGCTGATTAGCGTGCAGGTAGTCCGCCAGTCCCCAGTACCCCGGGCTGCTTTCCTTGGCCAGACAGTTAGCGTCGTTGGCAGCATGCTGCGCCCACGGGTGTATCGAAATCAGCGGATAATCCTTGTAGATAATTCTTATCTTGTCTTGGTATTGCGGCAGGATCTCGCTCATCAGGGTGGTGTGCATGCGAGCGCAGAATGGGCATTCGAAGTCGTCATAGTTGACGATCGTGACTTTGGCTTCGGGATTACCGCGTACGGGCCGGTCCGCCAGCTTGATCTTGTTCATGGTTTCGGCGTACACGTCCTTGGTTAAATCCAGCTTCATCATCCGGACCAGCGTTTTGCCATCCGCGGAAATCAGGAAGTCCAGCGTTTGAGTCTTGTCCTTCAGGCTCATGGTGACTGGCAAGGTCTGGTAGTTGGGAAACTCGCTGGCAGCCGGCTTGCCCAGCGTTATGGTCACGTCGGGGGGCATATTGAAGTAGGCCCGAACCTGCCGCTGAACCCGCACCGCCACCTCGGGAGAGATAGGAGGTACGCTAGATTGCGCCACGGCCACGGCGCACAAGAATAGACACAAGACAGCCGATCGTCTCAAGAGCAAAGTCAAGAACCACCTTTTAGGGAAAACCATTGACCTCTGATTATCTCATGAGGGTTGGTTTTTCTGCCCGCGCTCAGCGGGTCGAACCTGGGCCCTTAAGCAAAGAGTCAATCGGCAGTATGGCGTTCATCGAACCCGAGCGAAACCCTTCGAGATCGAGGGTGACATATAAGAACCCCAGCGCCTTAAAGGTCCGCGTGAACTCGGCGGCCATTTCCACGGTCAGGGCGTGAGCCAGTTCTTCGCGAGCAATCTCAAGGCGGACAATCTGCCCATGGTGACGCACCCGGAACTGCCGAAATCCAAGTCGGCGGATTGCCTCTTCTCCCAGTTCCACCGCGGAAAGCGCTTCGCGCGTCACCGGGCGACCGTACTCAATCCGCGAGGAGAGGCAAGCCGAAGCCGGCTTGTTCCAAATACGCAAGCCTGCTTCCCGGGCCAGTTCACGGATGTCATGCTTGGTCAAGCCCACATCGAGCAAAGGCGCTGCCACCTGGTGTTGCCGGGCAGCCTGCTGGCCGGGACGGTAATCGCCCTGGTCGTCGAGGTTGACCCCATAGGCAATAGCATCAAACCCGACTTTCCGGCGATGCTGCTCCATCACGGTGAAAAGTTCGTCCTTGCAATGGAAGCAGCGCGCGCCATCGTTGAGGAGGTACTCAGGACGCGCCATCTCGTCGGTGTCGATGATCGTCAGGGGCATACCCTGTTCTTCGGCGAAGGCAGTTGCGTCGCGCATCTGCGAGCGTGCCAGGCTGGGGGAATCGGCCAGCACTGCCATCATGCCATTGCCTAACTCACGATGTGCGACCCAGGCAAGGAAGCCCGAATCCACACCACCGGAATAGGCAACCAGCAAGCGTCCCAGCGAACCCAGGCGGTGGCACAGAGAACGCATCTTGCCCTGGATATCTTCCCCTTCGGCAGGCAGGTTAGAACGGAGAGCCGACATGGTTCAATTGTAAGACACAACGTCGGATGCAGGGGGTTGTTCCTAGTACAACCTTTGCAAGCGCCTGAGGGTCCCGAAGCTCCCCACATTGGTGAGACTGAAAGTGAAGCGATAGGAATTTTCGGCGCTCACCACGGAGAGGTCGTAGCGCTGATACTGAAAGACAAACCCGCAGCAGTCCCAGTTGTAATTCGTCTGAATGGTGGCCGCCTGAATGTAGGAGAGCCGTGCGTCCGCCGCTACGCTTACCCCGCCGCTAAAGCCCATCTTGTTCATGTTCCCGTATATCACGCCGATGCGGTATTGATTGTAAACGTCAGGCGTGGCGACCCCGTTGACAATAGAGACTTCACCGGGGGCATCCAGATAAGCTTGTCCGCCATTTAAGTACCAACTTCCCCAACGATGTCCGGCAAAAATGGTGCTGGCATTTATCTGATGTAACACCGGGTCGTAATCCAGAGACCACTGAAAGTCGGTAGCTCCGGACTGCACCTGCAGACGCGAAATGATAGGCGAGAATATCCGGGGTTCGGTGAGGAAGGCAATTCCCGTGAAATCGACGGTGCTGTCGAACACGTTGCGTTGGCCCGGCGCCAGCGCGCCGCCAAAGGTCGGGTTGGCAAAGTATTTTTGAGCGATCTCCCAGGTCACGATGTTGCTGGCGGGGCCCGAGCTGTCATCGCAGTTTGGGTGGTCCTTTGCGGCACTGCCTTCGGTGGCTTTTCCCGTAGCCGGCGAAAGGAAGTTGTATTGCGGATGGTGAAAGCATTGCGCGGTCGAGCGCGTTTTCTTGGAGTAGAGCCGATTGATGACGCCGTACTCCACTTCGTTGGTGTCGGCCAAAATGTCGCGATAGTCGAAGCGGATAATCTGACTAAAATCGTTGATTCCGGTCTGATAACGGTAGATGGCAAAGGGCTCAATCGTATGCTTGAGCACCCGGCCAAAGGGCTTGTGGTCGAAGATCCGGGAGAGGGTGGGAGGCCGTACCTCCAGCGATGCACTGGCAACATTGCGGTTGATAGGATTACTGACTGCCACTCCCAGGTCCTGTGTCGCACTGGGCTCCAGCCGCTGGGTGTAATAGGTTTCGCGCGCGCCGACCTCGGGGCGGAATGTCCAGCCATGAAGGAACTTGGGCAAGGCAATGTAAGGACTAGCGTCGATCCGTCCGACGATAGGAGCAGTGGAGAACCCGATTTCATTTCGTGAAACGCCAGCGGTATTTAGGTCATAGGCATACACCAAGTCAGTCCGGCTGAAAGTTCGCTCAACTGTCGAGAACTCAACGCTGGGCGCATGGTTAATCGCGATGAAGTCGCCGGGCGCCGTGCTCTGATAGTCTTGATAGCGCGCCGCCAGGAAGCCGAGGCCGTAACCATTCCAGTTCTTGCTCACGAACCCAAACGTGTGCACTTCGGAATTGATGGCCTCGGTAAAGCCTTGGGCAAAAGCCAAACGGAAGAGGTAGGAGCTGAGATAGTCCACCGAGATTACGCCACGAAAGCCGTCGGGCAGGTCCTTCCAGCCGTTTACCCTGAGGTCCTCACCACCTTGGTTCTGATGAGTAACTGGCGCACCTTTCTCATCGATGACCCCGTAATAGGCGGCTTGCAAACCGTAGTTGTACCCAAGGGAGCGGAAGTCCCCCAACTGGGCCCAGCCGCGCGCCGCGTAGAGCGTCGCCCCCAGCGTGACGTCTGTGTTTCGGCTCAGCGCCCAAAAGAAGGCGTCTCCCAGGATGAAGCCCTTGATGCTGGAATCCCCGACTTCCGGGATCAGAAAGCCGCTCTTTCGCCCGAAGTCCACCGGATGTTCCGCATACGGAAGGTACAAGACCGCAATGCCATGCAACTTCAAGGTGGCATGGTGCATTTTAACTTCGTTGCCCATTTCAATATTGGCCACCTCGGAATCCCACTTCCACTTGGGATTGGGTAATCGGCAAGAAGTTACGAAGCCGTACTGGACCCGATAGCGGTCCGGCCCCAGCTTGTCCACCACCTTTCCGGTGAAGAAAAACGGCGTCGATGATGTGAGAAACATGACCTTGTTGTGTACCCGAACACCGCTCGAACCAGTCACGTCATAGAAGGTGCCGGTATCGCGACTGATGTCATAGGTGGCGTGGCTGCCTACCAGGTGTTCATTGTGGCGTCCACCATCGAAAACCACGTGTCCCGCCGCCGTCAATTGACCGGTTGAGGCATCATACGTAGCCTCGTCGGCGTGCAACGCGCTGGTGCCAAAGCGAATTTCGACGTGCCCTCGCCCGCTGTAGATGTCCTGGTTCTTGTCCTGTTGGTCAGCACGAATGAGCACTTCATTGGGGCCGAGGGTAACATTGATGGCCGGCGGCAGGGGACCCAGTTCTTGATCGTTACTGCTTTGGAGCTCCTGTTCGATGATCTGCTCAGTTGCGGTGTCTTCCTGTCCTGTGTCGGTTTGCGCACTGATTTCAGGCTTCGGCGCCGGTTGCTGAGGCGTTACGGCAGCCGGAGTGTCTGGCCGTAAGTCGTCATCGTCCTCATCATCGGCGATCGACGAACTTGGGTTCGGTGAAGTTGGTGGCGGGCCCGATTGAGTCGGATTTTGCTGCTGCGCCGAGGGGCGCAACTGGCTGGTTAACAGCCCGGGGCACAGAAACAGATGACACACAAGCAGCGCCGTGATAATCAATCGAATGCGAGGAATCATCGAAAGGCGTACGCCCCTTCGCCGGTAAGGTCGAATCGAGGACAACCTTGCAACTTAGCACGTTGCATGAGCACAGGCAAAACGCGAATCGCCTCCGTTGGTTTCACGCAGCTCTGGACTTTCTCTTAAACCCGCTTGACGCTTACTGGTTGCGCAATCAACCCGTTCGAGTGCAGGGCTTGGCCCACTCTCGAACACCGCGAGCGGACGGCCTCTTTTTTCACCAGTTTATTACCTGGCCACATTTTCGACGTGCAATTCACTCGCGCGTTGCCAGAATAGGAATAGTCGCGCCACGACATGACTGAACAACCAGCGCTTCGCGCCGATCAACCTGCCGATTCTTCGCAGCCCACCAGCGATGTCTGGCGAAAGGAGATCCATGCACGCCTAGCGGGCTATCGCAGCCGCCGCGGGCGCCGCATCGAAGGAGCGTTCACCATGCGCTTCCCGTTTCCTCCCGCGGAGGTAATGGAATCCAACCCAACACCGGAGGTAGCAGGCGGGCCCGCCATCCCGGAGCCGGCCGTTGACCAAGCGCTAGAGGCTGCTCAGGCTTGCGCCCTGGCGGTCGATGCGGACCCCTGCGAGGCAATTGCGGAAGCGGTGCCCATCGCGGACGAAGAACCGGCAGCGGTAGGGTTGGTTACCACTGCCGATCTCGAACCGGCTCCGGGGCCGCTCCCCGCTCCTTTGCCACGGCCCACGTCGAAGCGGAAAGTAATTGCGTTTCCCCGGCAGGCGTGGGAGGCTCCCGTGATCGGACATCGTCTGGCCGATCCGGTGATTCCGGAGCAGCCGCGCATTCTCGACGTGCCGGAAGAATTGGAGGCGTTTCCGGGCACGCCGCTGCTCGATGGATTGCAGTTTCCCGCGAACGCCCAGCAAGCGCCTGCGGCCCATGCCGACCATATCGAACTGCCATTCCAGGCAGTCAGCATTCCCCAGCGCCTGTATGCAGGCTTGATCGATTGTGCGTTGGTGGCCGCGGCCGCGGGTGTCTTCGGCGCGGTTGGCTACAAGCTGCTGCCGAAACTGGTTCTCACCAAGCCTGTATTGCTCACCGCCGCGGCCGTGCCGGTGCTTCTGTGGGCCATCTACCAATATGTTCTCACCGTTTATGGCGGCGGCACTGCCGGAATGCGAGCGGCGAAAATCTGCCTGAGCACCTTCAAGGGGTCGCGTCCCAACCGGCGTCACCGCCGCAGCCGGGTAATCGGGCTCTACTTCTCGACGGCGTCGCTGCTCATGGGATTGCTCTGGGTCCTGGTCGACGTAGATGTCCTCTGCTGGCACGACCGCATCAGCCGGACCTATCTGACCAACCGGGACTAAGCTGCACCAGGGACGCTTGCGAATCGATTCTCGGGGGCGGGAACAGGGCTGTACCCCTGCCCAAACGGGAGTTGGCTATTCGCGCCCTCCTCGCGCTGCTGACAAGCGGCGCATAAACAGGTACATTCAAGCGATGCCATCGGTTAGCTGGTCTCGCTCGCCGATGGCTACGGTAAGAGCAGTACACTACTAAGGTGTTTCCGCCGCGTGCCCGCGCGGCTGGAGAGCTGCCCCGGAAGTCCGGGAACAACTATGTCCACATCGACCGAGAATCTGCAGCGTCCCGCCATCAAAGTTTTCGTCGCCACTACGGTGATGCTGACGTTCATCTCCTACTGGCGGGCTGCAGCCATCATCCTGGCCGATCTTGCTTCCTCGGCGTACTACGTGGGCGGGGATGCAGAAAAAGTCATCGGGCGGAGCGCTCCCTGGTTCGTGCTGGCGGTGATGCTGTTCAGCTATGCGGTGCGCGCGCTCTATATCGAATCCAGCTCAATGTTTGTGCGGGGCGGCGTATACCGCGTGGTCAAGGAGGCCATGGGCGGCAAGTTGGCCAAGCTCTCGGTCTCCGCCTTGCTGTTCGATTATGTCCTCACCGGCCCGATCAGCGCCGTGTCAGCAGGCCTATACCTGTCAGGATTTTTGACGGACACTTTCCACCACCTCGGTTACAACGTTCAGGTTCCCGACAACTTCTTCGCCGCCTGCTTCGCAATCCTGGTCACCCTCTACTTCTGGTGGAAAAACATTCAAGGGATCCACGAGTCGAGCCAGCGGGCATTGCAGATCATGAAGATCACCACCGTCATGGTGGTCATGCTGATCATCTGGTGCCTGATCACGATAGCCAAGACCGGCGCTCATTTGCCGCCGCTGCCTTCGGCCGCGACCATGCACCACGACAAGGAATCGCTGGGCTGGCTAGTCGGCACCTGGGCGGCGCGGATTCCGCTCATCATGATGCTGGTGGGCTTTGGCCATTCCGTGCTGGCCATGAGCGGCGAAGAGTCGCTGGCCCAGGTCAACCGCGAAATCGAGCATCCCAAGCTGAAGAACCTGGAGAAAACCGGCTTGGTGATTTTTCTCTACAGCCTGTTTTTCACCTCGCTGGTCTCGTTCTTCGCGGTAATGATCATCCCCGACAAGGTGCGGCCCGACTACTTTGCCAACCTCATCGGGGGCTTGGCCATGAACGTAGTTGGCCCCTATTCGTTGCGGCTGGTCTTCCAGGGATTCGTGGTGCTAGTTGGCGCGCTCATTCTGTCGGGCGCGGTGAACACCGCCATTGTGGGCGCCAACGGTGTGCTCAATCGCATGAGTGAAGATGGCGTGTTGACGCCCTGGTTCCGCAAACCGCAGCAGAAGTTCGGCACCAGTTTTCGCATCATCAATCTGATCGTTGGGCTGCAAATCCTGACCATCATCGCCAGCCGCGGCAACGTGTACCTGCTGGCTTCGCTCTATGCCTTCGGCGTGATTTGGAGCTTTGCGTTCAAGTCGCTGGCGGTTGTCGTGCTGCGCTACACCGAGCCGGAGAACCGGCAGTGGAAGGTTCCCGGCAACTTCTATATCGGCAGGACGGAAGTTCCCGTGGGGCTGTTCCTGATTTGCCTGGTGCTGTTCGCCACTGCCTGCGTCAATCTGTTCACCAAGCCCCTGGCCACGGTATCGGGAGTCGCGTTCAGCGTTGCGTTCTTTGCCATCTTCTCCGTCTCCGAGCGCATCACGGCCCGGCAACATGCCCACGAGGAGTCGGGGCTCGACCAGTTCAACATCAAGCAGAACGCGGAACTGAGCGCGGAGGTGATGGAAGTACGGCCAGGCAACATCGTGGTCGCCGTGCGCGATCCGCGTAATTTGTATTACTTGCGCAAGGTGCTGGCCAAGACCGATACGACCAAGACCGACGTCGTGGTAATGACCTCGCGGGTTTATCATCGCGAACCCTCGTTCAGTGGCAGCATCGAGATGGACTCGTCCGACATATTCGAAAAGTACGAACAGGAGTTATTCACCGCAGTGGTTGCTGCCGCCGAGAAAGAGGGCAAGCACGTCTCCCTGGTGGTGGTACCAACCAACGATGTCTTTGAAAGCATCGTGACGACGGCGCAGCGGCTACATTCCTCCGTCGTCGTCTGCGGCGTGTCGAACAAGCTCACCGCCGACGAGCAGGGCAAGCTGACGGGCGACGCTTGGGAACGTTTGCCAGAGCCTCGTCCACGGTTGCGGCTGGTGGTCTTCGAGCCTGACGGTACGAAGCACGAATACATGTTGGGACCGCACACTCCGCGCATGCGAGAAGAAGATGTAGACCTGTTGCACGGCCTGTGGAAGGAACTCACCAGCGATCCACGCTATCGCGAGCTACATCACTTCCACGTTCTCAATGTTGCTTTGCAGGAGATGACATCGCGCATGCATGACGGCACCAGGCGCGAAGAGGTGATGAAGGACATCTACGACGAGATGCAGCGCCAGAGCGGCGACCCCATCGCCGAGGATGATGCTCCGTCGACCCCGCCGACATAAACCGCGGTTTTCAGCGCACCGGGTAGAGCAAATCCTTCAGGCTGCGGGAAAGCAACGTGCCATCACTTCGGCCCAGTGCCCGCGTTACGCTTGGAGCTGCAACGCCGTGATGGCATGTCTCGGCCCCAGGGAAGTTGAGTCCTCGGTCATGGGACTTGCATCAGAAGCTGCGTTGTCATATTGCCCCGCGGGCCGGGGACGGAGGATGGTGAAATTCGACTATGAGCCACGTTTTGCTGCTTGCGCTTGTCATAGGAATCGTTGCCGGGTTGCGTTCGCTGACGGCTCCCGCTCTGGTGAGCTGGGCCGCCCACCTGGGCTGGCTAAACCTGCAGGGCACGCCGTTGGCGTTTATGGGATCGACAGCGGCGGTAGCGATCTTCACCCTGCTGGCGATCGTCGAACTGGTGGGGGACGTGATGCCCAAGACGCCGGCACGGACCACGCCGGTACCGCTGATCGCGCGCCTCGTGCTCGGGGGCCTGTCCGGCGCCTGCCTTTACGCGTGGGCGAGCCAATCGCTGATCGTGGGAGCTGTGCTGGGCGCGATCGGCGCCGTGATCGGTACCTACGCCGGCTACCACATCCGTCGCGCGCTGGTGAACGGCCTCAAGGTGAAGGACATCATGATTGCCATATCCGAAGACGTCGTCGCCATCGGCATTGCGTATTTTGTCGTGCGATAGCCGCGCGGCGACGACGACGGAGAGCAGCGAACGCTGCTGAAGAAGCCGAAAAAGCAGATTCCTCGCGGGCTGACGCCCACGAGGAATGACAAAACTAAAAGAGCTTATACGGCGCACCTAAAGGTGCGCCCCTTCAAGAACGCCTCGAACCCGACTTTTCAGCGGCCTGTTCAGTCGGGTCGGGATTTGCGTTTCATCCTTCTACCAAGTGCGACAGGCCGGCTTGCGGACCATGGGCGCATCGGCTTGGCAGCCGAACGCCTTCTGGAACTCCGGCATGTTTCCCACCACGCCGTTGACGCGGTACTTGCTGGGCGAGTGCTCATCCACCTGGGCCAACATGCGGGCGTATTCAGGACGCTCGCTTTCGCACCAGACTTGTCCCCATCCCACAAAGAAGCGCTGATCGGGCGTGAAGCCATCGGTCGGTTTCTCCGGACTGTTGGCCAGCACGTCGAGCAGGGCCATGTGAGCGATATGCATGCCGCCATTGTCGGCGGTATTTTCGCCCAGCGTGAGCTTGCCTCGAACATGCACGTCATCGATCGCGACAAAGCTGTCGTATTCATTGACGAAGCACGCCTCCAGGCTGTCGAACTGCTCGCGGTCTTTCGCGGTCCACCAGTTATGCAGATTGCCCTGGGCATCGAACTGGCTGCCCTGATCGTCGAAGCCGTGCGTCAATTCGTGCCCGATGACAGCGCCGATGGCACCGAAGTTCACGGCAGCATCAATCTTGGGATCGTAAAACGGGGGCTGCAGAATTCCGGCCGGAAAGTTGATGTTGTTTTCCTGCGGATTGTAGTAGGCGTTGACCGTGGGCGGCGTCATCCCCCACTCGCTGCGGTCGACCGGCTTGCCAATCTTGTTAAGCCTGCGCTTGAATTCGAATTGGCTGGCGCGCACGGAATTTCCCAGGGCATCGCCGCGAACGATGGTCAGGGTACGGTAATCGCGCCACTTGTCCGGATAGCCAATCTTGTTGTCGATGTGCTCCAGCTTGTCCAGCGCCTGCTTCTTGGTCTCGGGCGTCATCCACGAGATCGCGGTAATGTCGGTCTTCAGTGCGGCCTCAAGTTCATGCACCATCTTGAGGGTGGCGGCCTTGCTCTCCGGCGGAAATTCCTCGGCAACATAGGCCTGGCCCAGCGCCTCTCCCAGGTCGCCGTTGGTGAACTGCACGCAACGCTTCCAGCGCGGACGCAGCTCTTTCGCGCCGGTCAGCGTCTTACCGTAGAAGTTGAAGTTCTCATCGACAAAAGCGGTGGGCAGCAGTTGCGCGGCATGATGCACCGTCTGCCAGCGCAGATAGGTCTTCAGGTCGTCCAGATTGCTGCTCGCAACCACCTGATTCATCCCCTTCACGAAATCGGGGACCGCGACATCGAGGCCGGTGAAGCTAGGGCTATTGATGGCGGCGAAGTAGTCCTTCCAAAGGAACGCGGGACTCAGCTCTTGAAGCTGGGCGGTCGTCATCTTGTGATAGACCTTGTTGGGATCGCGGCGTTCCACCCGATCCATGGATGCCGTTGCCAATGCCGTTTCGATGGTCATTACCGTGTTGGCATCGGCGGCGGCCTGCGCGGGCGATTCTCCCATCAGCTCGAACGTCTTGGTCACATGTTCGACATAGGCCTTGCGTAGCGCGACCGACTTCTCGTCGCTCTTGAGGTAGTAGTCGCGATCGGGAAGTCCCAGACCGCCCTGATCGGTGCCGGCAATCTCCATCATCGAATCTTTGGCATCGGGCTCCGAGCCGAACTGGAACAGGGCATGTGCGCCATTGCCGTGCAGGTAGCCGATCAGCTCCGGCAGTTGCCCCTTGTTATTGATGGCCGCGATGCGCTCGAGCGCGGGCTTGATGGGAGCGGTTCCCTTGGCGTTGATGCCGGGCTCATCCATGCAGGAGTAATAGTAGTCGCCAATCTTCTGGTCGGTGGAGCTGCGGGCGGAACTGGCGGCGGACTGCTTGTCGAGAATGCCGCGCAACACCAGTTGATTGTGCTCGTGCAACTCGTTGAATCGTCCCCAGGAGGGCTGGTCGGCGGGAATCGCATTGTTCTTAAGCCAGTCGCCGCAGGCGTACTGGTAAAAGTCGTTGCAGGGATCGACGGACTTATCCATCGCATTGACATCGAAGCTGACCATCGGCTTGACTTGGTCGGAGGAAGAGCTACGGCTGGTCTGGGCTTGCGCCGCAAATCCGGCAACAAGCAGGATACCGGCCATAAGAGCGAGACGTCGCATGGAATAACCTCGTGTGAAGTATAAGAGCAGAACCGGTATTGCGCGTAGCTGGTGCTGCGGCGGCCAGGCCTTGGCGGCGTCCGCCGAAGAACTTGCCCGGCCCCACAAAAGACACTACTACACCGGGGATAGACTGTGGAATTCGAGCCAGCGTGAGCAGTCGCGACGCCTCAGAAAATCTTGAGGTGGATGGTCAGATATTTCTTGGGATCCTGGCGAACGGCCTTGATGAGGTTTTGTGTCTCGACCAGCAAACTGTCAGCATTATTGTAGAGCGACGGATCCTTGAGGAACTTGCCGGCGCTGCCCTCGCCCTTGTCGAGGCGATCGACAATATCGTTCAGGCGCGTAACGGTGCTGTCGATCTTACGTCCGAGCTCGTCATCCTTGGCCAGCCTGCCCAAGGTGCCTTTGCCGGAATTGATATCGTCGATCAGCTTGTTGCTGTTGGTGATAGCACGACTGGCATTGTCGTACAGCGAAGGATCTTTCAGAAGCTTACCGACCGTGCCCTGGCCTTTGTTGACCTGGTCGACGATCTTGTTAAGGGTGTCCACCGTGACATTGGCTTTGTTATAGAGTTCGTCACTGTTGAGCAGCTTGCCGATGGTGCCATTCGGCGAATTGATCTGGGTCATGATCTGCTGCAATTGGGTCACGGCAGAGTTGGCGCGATCGAACAGAGTGGGATCGTAGATGATCTTGCCGATGGAACCCTGGCCGCTCTGGATGAACGTGACGATATCGTTCAACTTCTTGACCAGGATGTCAAGGTTCGCCAGCGTGCTCTGGCTGGCGCGCACTACATCCTGCAGTTGCGGCACGTCGCGAGTGGGTAGCTCGGCTCCGTTCTTCATCGGGCCGCCATTGGCCTGACGGCAATCCAGATCGACGAAGACCTCGCCCAAGACGCCGGCCGTGGTCAGCTCGACCTGGCAGTCGCTGCGCATGGCATCGGCATACTTGGTGGTGATCTTCATGATAATTTCCACCGGCGCCGCCCGCCGCTTGGGGTCGGCGGTTACGTTAATTCTGGTGACGTTGCCAATATCCACGCCTTCCAGGCGCACGGGAGCGCCGACGCGCAAGCCGCCGGCGTTATCGACATACGTCCGCACTACAATTTTCCTGGTAAAGAGGCCGGTGGTGCCGGTCATAACGAAGATGAGAACGGCGAGGGTAATGAGCGAAACAAGGACAGTAATTCCTACCCTAAGTTGCGACCATCGAACCTGTTTTTCGCTTGGCACGCTCTGTTGATCGCCCCTTGGATGCCACTGCCACACTGCGGCAACCGCTGCCGATTGCACTTCTGTGAGCTTCGAATCATAACATCTTAGCATCCGCCGGCAAGCCCGTTCTCGGTGGACAAGGTCAGTGGGCAGAAATCTTGGGCCCGCTAAGTGGAGATCGCCCTACAGGTTGCTGAAAAAGTCGGATTCGACGTGTTTGAAGGGGCGCGCCTTCAGGTGCGCCGTCCTAAACCCTTTTTCTTGCCATTCCGAGCGGGCTTCGGCCAGGAGGAATCTGCTTGCCCGACTTTTTCAGCAGCCTGCTACAGGTGTCCGCGGCCAACCTAGGAACGCCGTTTCCACAAATGCAGAACCGGGCGAAAATCCATCGCCCGGTTCCGCTGGGGTTTCCCGCGCCGTAGATTACTAGCGACGGGTCTTATAGCTCCAATTCGGCGCGAATCATGTTGTCTTCCAGACTGGAGTACATCTTGAATCCCAGCCGGGTGCACATGGCTCGCATCTCGCGATTTTCGGGAAGCATGTTGGAAATGACCTTGGTCAGCTTCTCGTCGCGCGCAAGCTGGACGAGGCGGCGGTACAACTCCGTCCCCAGGCCCTTGTGCTGCGCCGAATCGGTGGCCACCGCAGCCAGTTCGGCTTCCTCGCGGCCGTGCAATTTGCTCATGCGACCGACCGCCAGGATTTCCGGTTCGCCGGCTGCATTCTTGCCTTCCGCAACCAACGCCATTTCGCGGTTGTAGTCGATGAAGCAGGCGCGCGTGAGCCGCTCATGCGCCGTACGTTGGGTCAGCTTCAGGGGCTGGAACCAGCGCAGGTAGACGCTCCTCTCGGAAAGCTTCTCGTGGAACTGGATCATGGTGGGCTCATCTTCCGGGCGGATAGGACGGATGACGACCTGCTCCCCGCCCTGCATCGTCCAGTCGCTCACCAAGTGAATCGGATAGGGGCGGATAGCGCTTGCGGGCAAGTCCTCTTCTTTCATCTCGGGCCCATGCACGACCACGCGGGCATCCAGGGCCAACAGTCGATCCGGCGAGGCCAGCAGCGGATTGATGTCGATTTCCTTGATCCATGGCTGCTCGACCACCAATTGGCTAAAGCGCACCAGCAAGTCTGCCAGAGCCGCTAAATCGATCGCCTTGCGTCCGCGAACCCCCTTCAGCGCCTTCAGTATCTTGGTTTGCTCCATCATGCGGAGAGCCAACGTGGAGTTGAGGGGCGGAAGCGCCAGTGCGCGATCTTTAAAGACCTCCACCAACTGGCCGCCAGTGCCGAACAGAATGACCGGGCCAAACTGGGAATCGAGACTGCTACCGATGATCAGCTCGTAGCCGTCGAGCTTGGCCATCGGCTGGACCGTCACGCCTTGGAAGTGCTCAGCGCCGACCTTTTCGGTGACCGCCTGCTTGATGGTCTGGAACGCCGTCTTCACCGCTTTGGCGTCACGCAGGTTCAACTGCACGCCGCCCACATCGGTCTTGTGGGTGATGGTGAGTGAGTACAGCTTCAGAACGATGGGATAGCCGATCTCTTCCGCCGTCTGCAAGGCTTCCTGCTCGGTGATGGCGACCCGGGTGTCAACGGTGGGAATGTCGTAGGCCTTCAGCAGCTGCTTCGACTCGTACTCCGTCATGATGGTGCGGCCCGACTGACGGACATCGCGGATAATGCGCTCGGCGATTCCCCGTTGCACGGCCGCGTCCGCATGTTGCGGCATCGCCGGAGTCTCGTACAGACCCTTCAGGTTGTAGGCATAACGCCACATGTAGTTGAAGGCACCCACGGCGCTGTCAGGAAACTCGAAGGTGGGAATGCCGGCCTGGTTCAGGATCTGCTCGCCGGCCGCGACCTCCGCTCCGCCCATCCAACTCGCCAAGACTGGCTTGCCCAGTCCCTTGGCGTAGGGTTTCAGCTTTTCGGCGATCTGGGTTGGGTTGGTCATCTCCTGCGGGGTCAGGACGACCAGCATGCCGTCAATGCTGGGATCTTTCGCGGCGATCTCCAGAGACTTCGCGTAACGTTCGGGTTCAGCATCACCTAGGATATCGACTGGGTTGTTGTGGCTCCACTGCGCCGGCAGGAAGTCGTCGAAGGCCTTCATGGTCTCAGCCGATAATTCGGCCAATTCGCCTCCGCCCGCAACCAGGGCGTCAGTTGCCAGGACTCCCGGCCCGCCGGCGTTGGTCAAGATGCACAGGCGATTGCCGCGAGGCCGCGGCTGCTTGGCCAAGACGTCAGACATGAAGAAGATGTCGGCAATGCTGTCCACGCGCAACACGCCGCTGCGGCGGAAAGCGGCATTCAGTACTTCGTCGCTGCCAGTGAGTGCTCCCGTGTGGGAGGCCGCAGCTTTGGCGGCAGCTGCCGTACGTCCAGCCTTGATGACGATGACCGGCTTAGTCAGCGAAACCTCGCGCGCGGCGGAGAGGAACGCACGCGCGTCACCGATGGATTCCATGTAGATGACAATGCTATGGGTCCGAGGATCGTTGCCGAAGTAGTCGATCAGGTCGCCCCAGTTCACGTCGAGCATGGAGCCGATGGAGACGAAGCCGCTAAATCCGACATTCTCCTGCAAGCTCCAGTCCAGTACGGCGGTACACAGCGCGCCGCTCTGGCTGATGAAGGCGACGTTCCCGGGTCGCGCCACGCTATGCGCAAAAGTCGCATTCAGCCCGCAAATCGGGTTCATCACGCCGAGGCAGTTGGGGCCGATGAGCCGCATCTTGCCACGAATCGTCTGCGCGATCCGGCGTTCCAGTTCCTTGCCGTGCGCACCCGCCTCTTTGAAGCCCGCAGAGATCACGATTCCCGAGGGAATACCCAGCTCCACCGCTTCCGCGATCAGGTCGGGCACGGTGTCGGCAGGCGTGGTAATCACCACCAGGTCAACCTTTTCCGGTAGTGCGGTGACGCTGGGATAGGCCTTGATGCCCAGCACATTGGAGCGCTTGGAGTTGACCGGGAACACGGTCCCGCCGAACGGACTGCTCAGCAGGTTCCACAGCACGGAGCGCCCCACGCTGCCCGCACGTTCAGAGGCGCCAATTACGGCAACGCTCTTGGGAAGAAAAAGGGAATCGAGAGGATGGGTCTCGGAACGATAAACGTCCGAAGAAGGATCAGCTTTCAGTGAACTTGCAGCAAATGGCTTTTCAATGGAAGTAGTTGTCATGAGTCCTCGCTAGGTGGTTAAAGTTAAGTCTAAGCTCAGGGGCAAGTCGCAGGGGGTCGATCTGTCACAAGGAATTGTGATCGGAATCACAATCCTTTGTGGCTACTTAAGCAAGGATTGGCTTCTCTTGAGCAGAATTCCGCCGGTTTTTGGAACCAAAATACGCTGCCAGCGTCTAGAATAATGTAGCCACCAACTTGGCAACTATATGAAATGCGATAAGCCGTCGGAACCTCCGAGTAACCGGAGAATGAGAATCTTCCGCTTCGCGTGCTGTCCTGCCTTGCCGGCCTAAGCGCTGCATCGCTGGCCCGGTCACGGAGCTTGACGTGAACCCGGGCGAGTGATTCCTGCCACTTTCCGGAACACCCCTCCAAAACCGCGCAGAATTGCGTCTTGCGGGAGGAACCATGCTGTACAAAGACAAAATCAAGAACCTGAGCGCCGTTTATCCCGACCTAGCTCGCGTGTGGATCAAGACCGCCGATCCCAGACTGCCTCTGAAAGGCGTGTGGATCGATGAATCGAAACTACACCGTCTTCAAAACGACCGGTGCACGGCAAACAGCGAGAGCGAAACTGCCGAACTAGCGGAGGACCACTTAGTGCTGGCAGCCTAGCTCGCAGTTTTCCCGCCCGCTAATTCACCAACGGAGAACACTGAGAGATTCGGTCATGCGCCGTTAGTTTGCAGCCATCAGCCTTGAATATTAGTCCCTATGATTTGTCCCCCCGAGCGGAGCCGAGGGCCCGCGGTTCGCGCCCGGGTGACAGGTAACGCGAAGGAGGGACCGGTCACCGATAGGCGTGCGAGACCGCGGAAGTTAGTCCACCAATCCTGCTAAAAGCTAAGGGCCAAGAGCGAATGGCCGCGGTTCTCCGTGTCCTCCGTGGTGAAATAAGTGCCATTGCCGCGGGATGGTACAATGAAGCCTCTCCGCGAACAATTTCTGCGGCGATTCGCCCTCTGGACGGGATTCCAACCCTTGGCACAACAGACGACAGAAGCCCGCACCATCACCTACGCCGATGCCGGGGTGGACATCGAACTCGCCAACCGTACCAAACAGCGCATCAAGTATCTCGCCCATAAGACCTTTAACCGCGGTGTGTTGAGCGAGATCGGCGGCTTCGGCGGCCTGTTCTCTATCGACAAGAAGAAATACCTCGATCCGGTGCTGGTCTCCAGCGTAGACGGCGTTGGCACCAAGCTGAAGATCGCCTTCGAAATGAACCTGCACCACACCATCGGCGCCGACCTGGTGAACCACTGCGTGAATGACATTGCCGTACAAGGCGCCGCTCCCATGTTCTTCATGGACTACTTCGCCACCGGCAAGCTGCAGCCGGAAATTGCGGAGAAGGTCATCTCTGGCATCGCTGATGCCTGCAAGCAGAACGGTTGTGCCCTGATCGGCGGCGAGACCGCCGAGATGCCCGGCTTCTACGGCAACGGCGAGTACGATCTGGCGGGCTTCATCGTAGGCGTTGTCGATCGCGAGAAGATCATCAGCGGAAAAGCTGTGCTGCCCGGCGACGTACTGGTGGGCCTGGCTTCGACGGGACTGCACACCAACGGCTACTCGCTGGCCCGCAAACTGTTTTTCTCGACCGCGCACTATACTCCCGATTCCTACGTCAACGAGATCAAGGGCAAGGTCGGGACCGAGCTGATGAAGATCCACAAGAGCTACTGGCCCATCGTGCGCCGCATGATCGAAGCCGACGCGGTTTCCGCCATGGCGCATATAACCGGCGGCGGCATCACTGAGAACCTGCCACGGGTGCTGCCCAAAGGCGTAGGCGCCATCGTCGAAATCAATTCCTGGCCGGTGCCACCCATCTTCGAGCACCTGCAGAAGATCGGCAACGTGCCTCAGGACGAGATGCTACGCACCTTCAACATGGGGATTGGCATGATTCTGGTCGTGCCGGCGAAAAAGTTCAAAAAGGTGCAGACCATCCTGGAGCGCTGCGGCGAGAAAGGTCATACCATCGGCCGCATCGTCAAGGGCGAGAAGCGAGTTACCTACCAGTAGGAAGCAATTAGCAACTACGGTGACTAGCCGCAAGTTGCCTGCCAGTGTCTGTCATCCCAGCCGCTACGAAGGGGAGTAGGAATCTGCGGCTTCAATACTAAGCCGCCCCCGAGGTTCGCTGTTGGAACTTGCTGGTGAAATGGAAAGTCATCAGTCGAGTTTGTGCCCGGTGATCAGGGTCATCAGCCATGCGACCACGGCCCGCCGACCCGGCAGGGCGTGACAATTACGGAAAAGACTATTCCTGCCTTTGTAAAGCGTGGTTCGCGGCGAACTGCGGAACTGAGATGGCAGGACGTGTTTAGAACTTAAGACCGTGGAAGCCGGGCGAGAGCAGCAACTGTCCCCGCCGCCCTCCCCGTGGGAGAAACTGCTCGGGGCTTCGTTTCCGCGACGAAAGGGGGAATCTCCCTTCGCACGCGCACAATCTCCTACCGCCAGAGCCCTTGCTTTCGATGATCTCGTAAACCAAGCCCCATCCTCTCAATGGCTTAGACGCTGACATAACACCTTACCCCGCACTTACCACAAATGACCTCGTAAGCATTGATCCTGCGAGCAAAGGAGCTCATTGTGCGTTCACGTGAGCGGAAAGGCGAGCACAACCGGCCAGCCAATCCGCTCCGGAGCAGAAGACTCATCCGGAGGCGAGACAAACATCTCGCCCCCGGATTGCAAAACAGACTCTCAACCCGTGCCGCTCGAATTTCGACCGACACCACAGCCCATGACCATAAGGAGGTCACTATGAAAACGCAAATCACCAAACAGCACATCAACGTAGTCGGAGTTCAACCTCAAATCGCTCATAACCAGGATCGCGTAAAGAAGCAGAGCCTCACTACACTGGCCATATTCTTCGCGATACTCGTAACCACGACTCTGTACGCGACGCAGGGAATGGCGCAGAACACGTCGCTGCGCTTCGCCTCGACGTCTGGTCAGCTGTCCACCACGGGTGGGAGTTGGTCTGAAATTACTGGACTGGTGTTCAACATACCAGCTGCGCCATTGGGCGGCCCGGCTACTACGGCGCTCGTAACCCTTAACGTGCCTGCTCCCTATGCAACTGGCACCAACACCCCAGGAGGTTGCTTCGGCATCACAGTGAATTACTCTGTGCAAACCACCATCGCCTGCTTTACCTACGACTCAACGGCTCCCCAGTCCTATGGCCGAAAACCAACTACGTTAGTGGTTGCGGTGCCCTTGCAGAACTACAATTCTCAACGAATTGCGGCGGTTTGGTATAGCGTCCGCAACAGCACTGTAATGATGGACACGGCCTCAACACTGAGTGCTGTGATCGCTCCACTCCCCTGAGCCACTTGGTAGGCTCTCAGGCACCCGGCGTGCTGGAGTAGGCGGGATCGAGCGGGCCTGCTATACACTTCAAGAAATCAGGGCTTCCGTTTCGGAGGCCCTTGCTTGGCTAGTTTTTTGCCGTGAGCGAGCCAAACATCGTCGGAAATCCAGTGGCGTGATCAGGCCATTACACAACTGACCCGGTCAACGGTTCAGTTCCCCAGCTTCGCCTTCGCCGGGTGCCCTGGGTCTCGCGCGTTTCGAGACCCGGGTGAGCTTCGACGACTATGCAGCGATCAGAGTTAGCCTGCTTGAAGGGCAAACTTCCGCATCGGGATGCAAGTAAAAACAAACTAGTCCGGTGGGTGGACGATGATGCTCCCGGGTCTCGAACACCGCGAGACCCGGGGCACCCGACGAGTCACCTACCAGTAAGCCGGCAATTAGCAGCTAGCCGTTAGCGACTGCCGTGACCCGCAAGAATTTCTATCCAGGACGGTCCGAAGTGGCCGGACTTAACTCCGGCACGATGCGCGCAGTTGCCCGGAACTTGTGACAGTTGCGGAACTCCAGCAGATTACGATTATGCGTTCCTTTATGGTCGGCGCCATTCACCTCCGACCTGGGCGGCAGCAGAAAACTCGTGCCATCGGCAAATAAAACGTCCTCATAGTCAATCTGCAGGTCGGCGCTGCGCATCGGAAAGTTTGCCGGTATTTCAGCGGCTTCCAGTCGCAGCTGAAGAAGAGCACCGGTGTCTTCGTCGATCCGTAGTTGGCCGTGATAGGGAGGGGCGAGGACTTGGTCTTGCACATGCAGCCGCCACAAGGGAACGTCCTGGTGCGCGACCCGATATTGAAAGGTCAGGACACGCCGGCCGTCAATTTTGCTTTCGGTGACGAACTGGAAGCTGACCGTGTTGCCGGTGTCGAAGAGACTCCGCACATCCCCTCCGAACTGACCGGTTGACCACGTGCCCGGGTTCAGCAACTTGGTATCGGTTACCAGATGGCCGTTCCACTTGATGTCCTGGTACGACTCCTTTCCATCTTCGTAGGTCACGTTGGCGGTAACAACGTCGGCAGGCTGGCCGTCGAGGTAGCGCGAAGTCTTCTGCTCGCAGGTGAAATTCGGCATCACCAGGGGAAGCGTCACGGCATATTCGCAGACCTTGCGCAGGGCATCGGAATGGGGCGTGTCCGGCGCAAGCGAGTCGCACGTACCACCGGGTAAGGAGACCGTGCTTTGAAGATCGCTGGGGGCAGTTTGTGCGGCCAGAGCTCGGGGAATCAACAGCGCGACAACCAACCCGCGGCGAAGGAATCCAGGCATCGCCCGTATGCTACTGCTCGAAGCGCAAAGGGAGGCAGAAATCATGGCGCTTTCCAGGTGCGGGTTTTCAGCGGCTCTCTAAGTTCGATATGTAATTTGTGCCGCGAGAAACCCGTGATTCTCGACTCGTGACCGTTTAGACTCCGAGTAAAGCCGGTTTGTTCCCGAGATAAGCCACAATAGCCCTACTGTCCACCAATTTCGTCCAAGCTTCAGTTCTCCAGTGGCCAGCCCGCGGTCGTCGCAATCTGTTCGCCGCTACTTTGCTGACTACGCCAGCACCGCAATCAGCGGCCTTTGCTTGGGTAGGACCTCGCCAATCTCGGTGGCGTCGATTCCAGAGTTGCACAAGTCCGCAACTAATCCTTCAGCGTCGCCTTCGCTGACGGAAATCAGCAAGCCTCCTGCCGTCTGAGGATCGTAGAGCAGAGTCAACACGTCTTGCGGAATATCGCCTTCGGCCTCGACGCAGCCTTCGGCGAATTGGCGATTGGCCTTCAGACCTCCGGGAACGAATCCTCCGCGAACGCATTCCAACGCCCCCGGCAGCAGCGGCACCCGTGAAGCGTGAAGGCGCAAGCTGACGCCGCTGCCGATCGCCATCTCGCGCGCGTGGCCGATCAGTCCGAAGCCGGTGACGTCGGTCATGCCGTGCACCGCGAAGCCGCCGGAGATCACCACCTCGGCCGCCTCCTTGTTCAGCGTGGTCATGGAATGTACCGCGCCGCGAATCCAGGCGAAATCAGCCGTGCCGCGCTTGATGGCGGTCGAGATCACGCCGGTGCCGATCGCCTTGGTGAAGATGAGCCGGTCGCCAGCCTGCGCCCCGCTGTTAGCCAGGATTTTCTTCGGATGGATCGTTCCGGTCACCGAGTAGCCGAGCTTGATCTCATCGTCGCGAATGCTATGCCCGCCGATGACGGTGCAGTTAGCTTCCACCATCTTCGACAGGCCGCCGGCCAGCATCTCTTCCAACACTTTAGGATCGCCGTTCTCGGGGAAACAGACCAGCGCGAGCGCGCTGATCGGGCGACCGCCCATGGCATAGACATCGCTCAGAGAATTGGTCGCGGCGATCTGGCCGAAGACGTAGGGGTCGTCAACGATAGGGGTGAAGAAGTCGACCGTCTGGACGAGCGCCAGCTCAGGCGTGAGTTGATACACTCCGGCGTCGTCGGCGGTATCGAAGCCGACGAGAACGTTGGGATCGTGTTGCCGGGCTAATTTCCCAAGCACCGAGTCCAGCACCGCCGGACTTAGCTTGCTGGCTCAACCCGCGGCTTTCACCATCTCCGTAAGGCGCGTTGTCTTGCTGTCGGACATGCAGTTTCATTCTAGCTCTTAGCCGCTGGCTGTTAGCTCTTAGCTGTTGGCGATAACACGGGTTTGCCAATTGCTACAACGCGCGTCGCAAGTCGATCTGGTTTGTATCAGGGCACGACCTTCAGTCGTGCCGAATGAAGGACAGCAAAGATGAGGGCTGAAGAGACTGTGTCGCGCCTGCGGCAGAGATTTTGCCGTGGAACAAAGGGCTGGAAAATTTATCAAACCAGCCGCGCAGCGGCGGCTATGAAGTTAGCCCGGCGCGTGACCGGGGCCCCCAACTCGCACCGCTTTTGAGCGAGTTGGGGTGGTTGAGCGCCGGGTAAAGTGGGAAACAATCCTGAGCCGCGCAGCGGCGGCACGGTTGCGACACAGTCTCTGAAGGCCGTCCGTAAGCACCCTAAAATCAATGCGGCTTTAGCCGCAGAGGGAATTGCTGTGACGTAATCAGAGTCTCCTTAGCGCTTGTTCGCATTGCGCTGCACCCACTCGCTCCACAAGCGCTCGCTGATTTCACTTGCCGCAGCCCGTAGAACCATGGCCGTCTCTTCCGCTTCGCTGCACGTCAACTCCCCGCCGTTCAAATCGAGGAACACAGCCATCGCCGCCAGCGCGATCCGCTTGTTGCCGTCCACGAAAGGATGTTTTCGCAGAAGGCCCCACGCGTAGGCCGCGGCTAGCTCGGGCACTGCGACGCCGCGTTTGTAGGCAGCCAGGTGCTTCGGACGAGCAATTGCGGACTCCAGAGAGGCCGCCGCACGCTCACCGGACACGCCTCCATACCTGGCGATGAGTTCGTTATGGATGGCAACGACGGCGGCTGCGGTCAGCCAGCGCAAACGCTTCACTTGGCCAGTTCTCGATAGCTGTTGCGGTGCTTAGGCTCGGTCTTGCGAAAGGCTTCGACCTGCTCGGAGAAATCGGCGTCAAACGGGGACAACTGGATGCCGGAACTCGTCTCCGAGATATTCAGCACACTGCCCTCAATCACGCGCAGGCGTTCGATCACCTGCTTGGGCAACAACACTCCGTATCCGTTGCCAATCTTCCGCAGCTTGGTCTTCATAATTGGCGATTATAACCGACGTTATAATTCTCTACGCTGATGTGCTACCACCGCAACCTCCGCGTCCCTTGCCTCGCGTGCCGCATCTACATAAGCAGACATCATGAGCACGCTGCCTCAGGAACGCACCACCCTCGAACGCCAGTTGCTGGATGCGCGGCTGACTAAGTCCATCCTGCTGTCGCCGCAGACCAAGCATCTCGAACTCAAGGTCGATGGAGCGGACGAGTTTCGTTTCGTCCCCGGCCAGTTTGTCTCCATCAAGCACCCGCGTCCGGATGGCAAGGAGCACACCCGCGCTTATTCCATCGCCTCCGCGCCGCGTACGGATGCCACCTTCGATCTTTGCCTGAATCGCGTGGACGACGGCTTCCTTTCCAACTGGCTGTGCGATCTTGAAGTCGGCACGGCCTTGAGGTTTCACGGACCGCACGGGCTCTTTGTCCTACGCGAGCCGAGAAAAGACGCGGTGTTCATCGCCACCGGCACCGGCATCGCTCCCATTCGCGGCATGATCGAGTGGCTTTTTGAGGAGCCCGAACGCAATCGCGGCCACCAGTATTGGCTGGTCTTCGGCACGCGCTACGAACACAGCATCTATTACCGCGACGAGTTCGAGCGCATCGCGAACGAAAACTCGAACTTCCACTACGTGCCGACGCTCAGCCGTTGCGGCGACCGCTGGCAGGGCTGCCAGGGCTACGTCCAGGACCACGTGCGCGAAATCGTCGCCGGACGCAGCGACCTGCAAGCCTATATCTGCGGACTGCATCAGATGGTGGACGCCAACCGCAAACTGCTGAAGGAAGAAATGGGCTGGGACCGTAAACAGATTGTCTTCGAGCGGTACGATTAATCACTGATGGGACGGGAACTTCCTCTGACCACCTGAGGCTTGTTCTGACCAATCTTCTGCGGCATGATGATGGACATGCGTCGTGGTGTACGTGTACTTGTCGTGTGCTTCTTACTGCTCTCAGCCGCTGGCTTCGCCCAGGACTGGAAGCATGTTCACAAGGCCGACGATGCCAAGTGGGCCAAGGCGACGGGACTCGACCCCTGGAGCATCCATAAGTTGTGGCGCATGGCCTCTAGCTATCCCGATGAAAAGGATGACGAATCCCGCATTGCCGATCTTGACCTCGAGGGTCTGGCCGAGCGTCATCACGTGCTGCTGGTCACCTATGCGGGCGAGAAAAATTGCCTGACGGTTACCGTCTTCAATCAGCTTTCCGAGATAAAATTTGAGAAGCTGTGGTCGGTGGCGCAGCCGCCCGATGGAACCGGTTTCTGCGACACCGCCTTCGGCAATGCTGCGGCCGATGCTGCCAACGGCGCAATTGGCGTACGCGTGCCTCATGCGCTAACCGATGGCACCGTCAAATACACGGTCTACACGTTTGAGTGGAACGGAGTCACCTACCGCTTCGCCGGCCAGCGCGAGATGCAGGACAAATAAAGATCGCAATCGCTACGCCCTCGCCGCTTTTCTGCGCTCGCGTTCATTCCTGGAAGCCTCGCGACGCCGCAGCGCGCCCTCGTAACGCCGCTGCTCGTCGTCCGTCTGGGGGACCGCGGGCGCAACCTCCAGCTTCCGGCCATGACGGTCCACGGCGACAAACGTTAGGTAAGCTGTCGCGACTTTCTGCCGCGAGCCAGAGATGTAGTTTTCCACCAGCACCTTCACGCCCACTTCCATCGACGTATGAAACGCCCGGTTCACCGACGACTGCAGGATCACCATGTCACCTACGTGCACCGGTACTAGAAAATCAATGTGATCCATGGATGCGGTCACCGCATAGGAATGCGAATGGCGATGCGCCGCCAGAGCGCCGGCCAGATCGATCCAGTGCATCAACCGGCCGCCCAGCAGCGCCCCCAACGGGTTGGTGTCATTCGGCAAGACGAGTTCGATCATCTCTGATTTCGACTCGCTCATCGGCCTCGGTCGCAAATTTTCGCCGTTCTGTTCCATAAGGTCCTAATCAACTTGTCAGGTCAGGGAGTTCTGACTTGCGCGATGAAGGTGAATTGCTGAAAGTGCTTTATGTTCCAAGTAAAAAGTGTCTCCGCTTTGGCCTTCAGGGCGCAATTAGCCAAGAGCGCATCGTAGATGGTGCCGCCCCGCACCCCGAGTACCGAGGCGCGTTCCATGGCGGAATAGTATTCCTCCTCATCGAGGACAACCGGCGTAACGTACTGCCGAACCTCGGCGAGGAAAAGCATCGCGTGTTCACCAGTCATGCGCTCTTTGCCGGGTAGCCGGGTTAGTGTCGCATAGAACTCCGCCAAACTATGCGCTGCACAACACGTTTGCGCCTTCCCAAAACGCAGGAGAAGATCGAGGCTGGCAGCGTGGTGGGGGTGATCCGCTAAGAAAGCCGGCACTAGAACAGAGGTATCCAGCAAAGCTTTCACGACTTCTGTCCCAGGGCGGCACGATCACGTTCTTCTCGAATCTGCCGAATTGTGTCCTCGACGACCGAAGCGGACATTTTCTCCCCGGTGCGATAAACCCACACGCCACGCTCCTTCTGTAGCACTGGCGTGGCTCGAACCGGATGCAGGGTTATACCATCTTCCGAGGTTTCCAGCTCCAAGGTGTCGCCAGGCAAGAGATTGAGCTCGTCGCGAACAGGCTTGGGAAGAACAATTCGTCCGGCTTTATCGAGAGTAAGCTTCGCGTTCATATTGCCATTTTAGATTGCCATTTGGCATCCGTAAATGGCATTTTACCTAACTTATTAATCTTCAGTCACTTAGGCCGATTCCCGCATCATCGTCTCGCCATCTGCGCCTGCACGTAGCACTCGGCCATGCGCTGCACCCGCGCATCTTCATGCCTCAAAAGCCACGTCGCACTTCCCTTCTCATACAACAGTTCACCGTGCCCGGCGGGAAGATAGGCGCGCTCGCAAACAAATCGCACTCGCAGAATGCCATCGCGTTCTTCTCCCAGGGCAAAGCGCACCGCATCGGCGTGCCGCTCGGCGGGAAGACGGCTGCATGCCTTGGCGTACCCCAGGTTGCAACTCGACTTCAGTTCTTCTTCCCCAGGACGCACTCCTTCGTGTCCGGGCGCAGTGCAAGTGCCTGCCCATCCCGAACCCAGGGGAAGGCGCCGAGGAAACGGCCAGTCCGCGTCGAAGCGTTGTTCCGGCATGAAGAAGGGACAGGCCACGAAATCCTCGCGACACACACTTAAGTCAACGCCAATTGTAATGGTCACTTCGTATTGCTGCCACCGTCGAGACTGCGGTCCGCAAGAACGGGGTGGAGTTTGAGCCTGTGCCGCTTGCTCCTGTACGATGCCTTCGACGCTCACAGGAGAGCAACCCATGCCCGACGACACCCGCGTAGCCGCCTTGAAAGAGATCCTCGACGCCACACCTGACGACGCCTTTGCCCGCTACGCGCTCGGCCTGGAATATTCCGGCTCGGGAGAAACCGATGCCGCCCTGGCCGAGTTTCAGCGCCTACTTTTGGTCCATCCCGACTACACCAACGGATACTTCATGGCTGCCCAAACTCTGGCCCGCGCCGAACGTACGGACGAGGCGCGCGCCATGTTAGGTCAGGGCATCGATTGCGCCCGCCGCACCCGCAATCAGCACGCCCTGTCTGAAATGGAAGCCATGCTCGATGAACTGGCCAACGGCTGATGGCCGGCGACAACGTTTCCGTTCAAATGAGGTCCGATAGGCGATAATGGGCGGCAGCATGGCCCCGCTTCCATCCCGCACAAGCTTTGCCGGCGGAGACTCTGTGACCAATCGGTTCCACCCACTCCGCTACCTCTCTGCGCTGGTTTTGACAATGCTGGCGCTCAACTGTTTCTGCGCCTCGCAAACCGGGGCTGCAAAGCTTGCCCAATCCCTGACCGGCAGCGCCGCAAAGAAAGACTCCACTCCGCCTGCTACACCGGGCCCGCCGGCTACCGCCGCGGCCACACCGCCGCCGTCGGTCGCCATCGCGCTGCCCGACGTCGCCGCCCGCTCCGAAGACCTGAAACGCTTGCTCCGCGATGTTGCTGACCAGCTGCCTGCGCCCGCACAACTGGACACCAGTAAGGCAGTTCTGGACGAGCGCGAAGCCGAGCTGCGATCCAAGCTGCAGGAAGCGGATGCGCTGTTAGCTGGCGCTCCCAGTTCTTTGGAAGTCCGCGAAGAGGAGAATTACTGGAAGGCGATCGAAAAGGACACGGCTGCGTCGCGGCAGCAACTGCTGGACTGGGCCAACGCCGCGCAATCGGCGATCCAAAAATTGCAGGCGCAACAGCCAGCGTGGAAGGCCACCCTGCAGGAGAACCAGTCGACTCCCGGCCTGGGTCCCACCCTCGATCTCATCCACCAATCCGTCACCGCCATACAGGAGCTGCAAACGCAAGCCCAGGCGCAGCTGCGCTTGATCGTAAACCTGCAGGTTCGTGCGGCCACCCAGGACCAACTCACGCTCGACGTTCTTGATCGGCTGAGCAAAGCGCGCGGCCACCTCGAAGGCCGCACGTTCGAACGCGATAGCTTGCCGCTTTGGCAGCTGAGTCAGCGCCGCCAGATCGGCGAAAATAATGAGTTCTTTCTCACCGCCTCGGCGCGGCTGCGCAGCATTCAAGCTTTTACTCGCGACAGCCGCGGCGCGCTCGCTGCCCTGGCCATTTTCCTGCTCCTCACGCTGTTCAGTGCCTACCGCCTCCATCTGGCTACCCGCCACACGCAACCAGCCGACGACTGCCAGGCTAGGGTCTTGCAGATCACGCGGCACTGGATCGCGCTTGGTATCCTTCCGCCTTTGCTATGTGGCTATCTGTTGGCCCCTTTGGCGCCCCTCGCTTTGATCAGCCTTGGCATCCTCATATCGTGGGTGCCAATTCTGATTCTGCTTCCTCCGTCGATGGAGCCACGGTACCGAAAGCTGCTCTACTGCCTTTTTGGCGTCTACGCTCTCAATGCCTTCGTCGGTTGGATGTCCCTCTCGGCCGCCCACAAGCGTGAGGTGCAGTTCCTTGCCAATCTTGGAATATTCCTGGCATTCATCCTTCTGGTTCGGCCTTCGCGCCTGAAGCGTCTCGAAGGCGCTACGCGTCCACAACGTATCTTTCTCTTCGGCATGCGCCTAGCGGTCGCCATCCTGGGCGGTTCCCTGGTGGCAAACCTTTTCGGCTACGTCAAGCTGGCGCAGTCGTTGGGTTACCTGTCGCTGTACAGCACGTTTATCGCCATCAGCGTGCTCACCGGAGTGCGGGTGTTCACCCTGTTGTTGTTGGCCGGAATTGATGTTCCTGCCGCCCAACAAGTAGCCGCCGTCCGGTTGCATCATGATGGCATCGCCCGCTGGGTCCCGCGGATTCTGCGCTGGTCGGGCACTTTCATCTGGCTGATTGCCACCTTGGACTTGATGGGCGTCCGCGACCAGGTCACCGAGTGGATCTCCGATGTCCTCAACTTCCACATTGCCGGCCGTTCCACCAATGTCACGCTGGGCGGCGTGGTGGGCTGCTTCTTGATCCTGCTGGTCGGATATGCCATCTCCAGCGCGCTCCGTTTTCTGCTGCGCGAGGAACTCCTCAGCCATTTTCACTTGTCACGCGGTCTGCCTGAACTGATTGCCTCTACGTTGCACTACCTGTTGCTGCTCCTGGTGTTCTTTTTTGCGGTAAACCTGGGAGGCGTGGAACTGAACAAGTTCACCGTGCTCACCGGCGCACTGGGTGTGGGCGTCGGCTTTGGCCTGCAGAACATCGTCAACAACTTCGTCTCCGGACTCATCCTGCAGTTCGAGCGTCCCATTCACATCGGTGACGTTCTCGATATCGACGGCACCACTGGCAAGGTCTCGCGCATCGGTATCCGTTCCAGTACGGTGAAGACTTTCCAGGGCGCCGAAGTCATCATCCCCAACGCGAACTTCATCTCTAACAAAGTCATCAACTGGACGCTTTCGGAATCGTTGCGCCGCGTGGAGCTTCCCGTCGGCGTGGCTTATGGCAGCGACGTCAAGATGGTAGCGAAGCTGCTTGAGCAGCCAGCGACTGCCCACGAGAGCGTACTTACCTCGCCCGCTCCCGCCGTGTACTTCAAGGAGTTCGGTGACAGCTCGCTGAATTTCGAGCTTCAATTCTGGGTGATGCAGGAGAGCAACGTCGTCAAGGTGAAGAGCGAGGTAGCGCTGGACGTGATGCGCCTGCTGAATGAGGCCGGAGTCGAGATCCCGTTCCCGCAGCGCGATCTTCGCCTGCGCTCGGTGGACGCCACCGCGGCGGCGACACTACTCTCGCCCAATGGCTCCGCAGAAACCTTGCCCCGCGCCGACAGTGACGATCTCAGCCCGCGCGCGATCAAGATCGAGTCATCCGCCAGATCCTGAGAGAAGGGTTTTGCGGCTCACGGGAGCGCAGGCCTGCACATTCTCACGCTCTGTGATCCTGGGCGAAGCATTCGTGCGGGCTTGGCGAATGCGGAGTCGGAGGACCCCACTGCGGAAAGTCGGGTTTCAAAGTGTCTTGAAGGGGCGCACCTTAACAGGCTGCGGAAAGTCGGGTTTCAAAGTGTTTTGAAGGGGCGCACCTTTAGGTGCGCCGTATAGGCTCTTTATTTTTGTAATGCCTCGTGGGCTTCAGCCCATGAGGCATCTGTTTTCTGACTTTTCCCACAGCCTTTTAAGCGGTGCTCCAACCGCGGACCTGCCCCATCCACATCCTCCACTCGCCACACTTTTCCGCATCATTTCGCTCCGCTCTCACCTCTAATTCATAAACACTCGTGTTCTGCGCTCGCAATACCAAGCCGCTGGTGATTTCCGTCACCCACGCGTGTGATCGCGGCAGGCGTAGAATACCAACACCGTGACCCTGGAGGTATCCAGCCCTTGAACAATCTTCCGCAAACTCTGGCC
>Ga0182013_10000047_pt1 | contig 130205 bp, 86 predicted proteins | sample 612S2MmetaG_FD_120487 | JGI IMG/M metagenome (GOLD analysis project Ga0182013, IMG submission 120487) | Permafrost microbial communities from Stordalen Mire, Sweden - 612S2M metaG | ecosystem: Environmental > Terrestrial > Soil > Wetlands > Permafrost | place: Sweden: Stordalen | collected...
CATGGCCATTAATTTGCGCGCCCTCCAGACCCGCCAACCCGAGAGCGAAGCCTTGCGTCGCTACGAGGAAATCGCGCGTTGGCTGACCGGCAATGCGGACGCCGGGGCAGGGGATGGAATCGCGTGGGTGAGCAGGTTGGTTTCCGACCTTCAAATTCCTCCGCTGCGCAGTTACGGCATCACGATACAGGATGCGCCGGAAGTAATTGCGCGCGGCGCAAAAACGAGCAGTATTAAAGCCAACCCGATTTCCCTCACTGCGGAAGAATTGACCGAAATCATTTCCCGCGCGCTTTGACCGAAGCGGCGTACCTGGCTTGCTTGGGCGAAGGCAAGAATGGTGCATTGACGATTCCAGGGGCTTGCTTTACACCTCCTCTCGTAATCAATGGAGCAGTACATTTATTCGGCGATCGCAGCTAAATTTGCACCAGGCGCCTATGAAAACAACCACCCAGCTCAATAAATCGCGCATCTGCATTTCTTGTCTCTGCTTTTTTTCATTTTTGGCCCTTGCGATTTTGAATGCGCAAGGCGAGCCCCTTGACCTGCTCGAACGCTATCCGACAAAATTGATTATTGGCGATGCCGAAGCAAGCCACGCCCGGTCATGGGAATTTACAGCCCGTGATCTTTTTCGGCTCACCCAATTTCGCCTGGGAATTGGCAATGGTCTGAAGGTGGAGATGGGCCAGGCTGACCTGGGTGTCGGCCATTGCGCGGATGGCGCGGTGTGGGTCATTGTCATCCCGCGAGCCAGGGGAACGCTGGTTTCTCAAGGAACCAATCGCGAAGAAATCTCCCACGTTTGGCTGCGTTTTCATCCCGGGGAAATCAGCCGGCTGTTTCCGCCGGAATCCGTGTCCAGCGGAGGGGCTACCAATTTATTGGCGCCGATGCGCTTCATTGCAATTTCAAAAATGACTTCGAGCTGGCAGGCGGGAGGGAAAGCCATGATTCCAGAGCCGAAGGATATGACCGTGGATATTGACACGAAAGACGGCTCGCGTCGTTTCTACGCAGTGGACCGGCAGGCGCAAACGGCGGAATACAATGCTTCCCTGGAACGTCATGCGATCAAACAACCTGCCGCCTTGAGTCTCGACACGGCCGCAGCGGCGTTCGATCAACTCTGGAGCGCATACGACCGCGATTATGCGATGTTTGCGCTGCGCCCCGAGGTGGATTGGGCCAAATTGCGCGAGGAATATCGTTCCCGAGCGTTGGCCAGCACGTCCACGCCTGAGTTCGCCGCGACTTGCGCCGAAATGTTGAAACCATTGCGCGATTTGCATATCTGGCTGACGGTTGCCGGGCAAAATGTGCCGGTGTTCAATCGCCCGCGCGAAGCCAACTCCAACCCTTACGCCCATGCCAAGCTTTTAGGAACGCTGCATAAAAACGGCGGTATCAAATGGGCGGTTACCGATGATCAGATTGGTTTCATTGCGGTGTATGACTGGAGCGATTCCCAGAATCCATCGCATTGCGACGAAGCGCTGGAGCACATGCGGAATACCCGCGGCTTGATTGTGGATGTGCGGCTCAACGGCGGCGGCAGCGAAAACCTGGCCCGGGAATTCGCCGGTCGTTTCCTGGAAAAGGAGTTCGTCTATGCCTACGCTCAAGTTCGGAACGGCCCCGGCCATACAAATCTGGCCGAGAAGTTTGAACGTCAAGCCGGGCCGCGCGGGCCTTGGCGCTATGATCGTCCCGTGGTGCTGCTCATCGGCCAGAGATGTATGAGCAGCAATGAATCGTTCATCGGCATGATGACCGGCGATCCGGAGGTGACGACGATGGGCGATCACACCTGCGGCTCCAGTGCCAATCCTGAAATTATCAGACTGCCAATGGATATGACGGTGAGTGTGCCGCGCTGGATTGATTATCTGCCGGATGGAACGCCCCTGGACGAACGCGGATTTCAGCCACAAGTTGCTTTCAAGACGACGCCCGAGGCTTTTAAGGGTGATCGTGACGACCTGCTCACGGCAGCGCTCGGTCGCCTGCGAAAGGTTCCGCTGCCCGACCAGCCGATCTCAGGCGCGGCATTCGTCCCCAACCCTGAACCTTCGCCAGCACCCCGCTGACCGCGACGATCATTCAGACGTGACCGTCCGCCAGGGTCGAACAGAAAGATTGACGTCCCGCCACGCGCCAACGCACAGTGCCATGCGGTTAGCAGTCATTTTATGCCTGAGAAATTTGAACATCATTTAGTCATCGGCCTGCTGGTGGCGCTTGTTTTGCTGCCGGTGATAATTCTGCTTTCGCGCCGCGGCCGCCGCGCGTGGTTCAAGCGCTCGCTTGGTTGTGGCAGCAGTTTGCTCTGGATCCTGGTCTGCGCAGTACTGGTGATCGAGTTACTGGTCCATCTTGGCGCGCTGGAATGGGAATGGCGCGGTGGTTACGTGCCGATTCCCACTTGGAGCAAAACCAAACCCGATTTCGAGTTGCTGGAACGCAGCCGCAAACAACAAGCCCAGCAGGGCGCCGCTGCCGTCACCAATGTGAATCTCAAAGCCAACTGGCCTGGTTTTCGCGGACCGCATCAGGATGGCCAGTATAATGAACGACCCATCCTCACCAATTGGCCCAGCACCGGTTTGCGTGTCTTATGGCGGCAGGCTTGTGGCGGCGGCTATTCGTCTTTTGCGCTCGCCGATGGCCGCGCTTTCACAATCGAGCAACGCCGTGACGACGAAGTCGTCGTCGCCTATGACATCGAAACCGGCCGCGAACTCTGGACCAACGGCTGGTCCGCAAAATTCACCGAATATCACAGCGACGAAGGCCCGCGCACCACGCCCGCCTATGACGATGGCAAAGTTTATGTGCTCGGCGCGACGGGCGAATTCCGCTGCCTCGACGCGGCCAATGGAAACCTCATCTGGGGAAAAAATATCGTCACCGAAAACGCCGCCGCATTGCCCGATTATGGCCTGGCCGCGTCGCCCTTGATCGTGGATGAAAAGATCATTCTTCAGCCGGACGCTTACCACGGGAAATCGGTGGTTTGCTATGACAAACGCGATGGCAGGATTCTTTGGCACGCGCTCGACCTGCCCATGGGTTACGCCACGCCGATGCCCGTCACTCTCGGCGGCGAACGGCAGGTGATCGTTTGCGGCCGGCCCTGGGTCATGGGTTTGCGACTCGATGACGGCGTGGAACGCTGGCGTTTTCCCTGGCACATCATCAATAACGAGCGCCCCATCACGCAGCCATTGATGACCGGCACGAACACGTTTCTGGTTTCTGCGGCTTACATGACTGGTTGCGCGTTGTTTGCGGTGGATCGCACCAATGACACTTTTGTCGCGCGCGAATTATGGAAGAACAAAAATCTGAAAACGAAATTTGCCAGCGCCGTTTGCTGGCAGGGATACGTTTATGGTCTCGATGAGGACATTCTGGTTTGCCTTGATGCCCAGACTGGCGAACGCAAGTGGAAGGATGGCCGCTACGGCTACGGCCAGCTTCTTTTGGCGGATGGTTATCTCATCGTCCAATGCGCCGATGGTTTCCTCGCTTTGGTCAAAGCCACTCCGGACGCGCTGACTGAAGTCGCCCGCTTTCCCGCGCTCAAAGGCAAGAGTTGGAACACCCCCGCCATCGGCGGCGGACGATTGCTCCTGCGCAACGGCGCCGAAATGGCCTGCTACGAAATCTCACCGCCGTAGTCCAATTTCAAATTCCCGGGGAGCGCACGCGCCCCGCGTGCAATTCGCGGCGCCTCGCCGCGAAGAAATGAACGGGCGCCGGATTTCCTGGTTTCATTATCTTGTCAGGGACTGAGACCACCGCGAGCTTCGGACGAGCGGACATAATCCCCATGCATTTCCGCAACTTTGGCCTGCTTTTCATCGCCTTCGTGGATATAGAAACGATAGCGGAACGTAGCGCTGTGACCGGCCAGGATGGTCCAATCTCCGCTGTTCGCCGGCTTCTTTTCAAAGTCATGCAATCCAAACGGATTCGCGGCGAACAAACCATAATCCCGCACATGCCAGGTCGTGGGATGACGGGGATTCTCCGGGTTGTCAAAGATCGCGACTCCGACAATCATTCCATTCACCGGCCCGTAATAATCGCACCAATCCGCTCGCTTACCCCAAGTATCACCATCGCGGACGCCTTCACTATTCACGATATGTCCGCTGCCGACCTTGCCCTTGAGCCGCATGGTCTCAGCCAGCCGGATCGCCATGGTTCCCTCCTTGGTGTCGCCAAAAGTCACGTCTCCATTTGAAGCGTGCAGTGTGATTTCGAAGTCAAACAAACGCGCGCCGGGATGATTATAAACGCGAAACGTCCGGTCGTCCGCGCAAACCACGCGGCCATCCGCCGCAACCCATTTATCCCGCGATTTGATCACGCCGGAATCGAGGCCGGATCTGATTTCAGTGAAACCATCGTGGACAATTTTTCCGCATCCGTTCGTTTCCGTCCAAAAATCCTGTCCGTTTACAGAGCCGTGAGCGAACCACAGCGAGCGATGGTGCGGATGGTCGTGCTCCTCATTCTCGGGACTCTTCATCGGCCAGTTGCGCGTCACGGGGAGGTGCTCCGGTCCAATCACGGGATAAAAATAGGGGCGCGGGACATCCTTAAAATAATATTCGGTAAACAGTTCGCCGTTGATCTCGACCCTCACGGTATTGGTACCTTGGGTGATCTTCACCCCGGCGTCAGCCCCCCGGGCGCGCTCCGCCGCCAGCGCCAGACAGAAAATCAAAATGAGCCGATGCACGCGGCATAGACTCTCGTGGATTGAGTTGTTGGCCATGCTATGACTAACTAGACACTGATGGTCTGAGATTTACAAGCGCACCCGCAGCGGATTTTTCCGTATAAGTTCGGAAGGCTTTTGAGTCGTTGTTCGTTGACAATCTATGAGCAGAAGAGTAAGTATTTCTTATGAAGAAGGGGTGAAACCCGTTTCCCCTTTCCTTACTCTGTGATGAATAGAATTTTTTCAGCCCGGATTTTCTGGCTGGATAAATTTGACTTGGTGTTTTGCATGAAACTGAAATTTTCTATTTTTAAGCCCGTTTGCGTTTTCGTTCTGGCGGCGGCTTTCATGCTTTGCCCGAGGCTTCCTGCTACCACCGTCCTGTTTGACACGTCGAATTACGGAGCCGCCACTGCGCTCAACATCGGCGGGATCACCATTTCCGATCTTTACGGAATTAATCAGCCCGTGGCCGTTTCAGGCTACGGCCTCGGCGACGTGGCGGGTCCGGCCGGGAGTTTCATCATCAGCGGCAACAACCCCGCTTCCGGATTGCAGCTTAGTGTAAATGGCCTGTTCAATTCCATTACCGTGCTGCCCTTTGCCCTCGATCAAAACGGAACGCCGGTGGCCTTGAATTTTGCGCTCTCCTACGAGCTGTTTCCGTCGAGCGGCGGCTTGTTTCCCATCGGCAATGTATATCTTACTGGCTCCTCCGGACCTGCTCCCTTTGCCACACCGGTGACCATCACTCCCGGAACGCCGTTTTCCAGCATTGATCTGGCGGGTATTGACAATAGTGGCGGCGCAAGCGAGGCCAACTATATTGCCACCCATCCCGGTGTGACTTCGCTCACGTATGGTTACGTCATTGAAGCCGCCAATGTGACTTTCGCCGTTCCCGACCAAACCTCCACTTGGGTCTTGCTCGCTCTGGCTGCGGGCATTCTATTCAGCATGCATCGCGCGCGTCTTCGGGTGTAAAATCAGCGCGCGGTTGCCCTCGAGCTGTGGGGGAAAAGAGGAAAAGGCGAAGGGCGTCCGTCCCTAAGAACAGACGCCCGAAATAGAGCGGGGAGCAGCGTTTACTTAAGCTTGTTGAGCCGCAGGGCCAGACGGGATTTTTTACGGCTCGCGCGGGCCTTGGGGACGGTGCCGGTCTTCGCGGCCTTGTCCAGGGCGGAAATCACGGTCTGAAAGGCCTTCGTCGCGTCGTCTTTCTTGCCGGCGTCCAGGGCCAGTAAATATTTTTTCTCAAGCGAATGCAGGCGCGTGGAGGTGCTGCGGTTATTGACTTGCTTGCGGGCGCTGTTGCGCATGCGGCGTTGGGCAGACTTGGTATTCGGCATAAAATAGTTCGATTTAACAATTCAGAGCCGGTAACGGTAGCTGAATAACCGGCAATGTCAACCGCTTGTTGTGTGCCTTTTTTTTAATGCCAACGTTCTTGGCCCGGGAAAATCTATTGACGCAGAAGCGGACGCTTTGTAAATTGCGCGTTCCTTTGGGATCCAAAGTAGCTCAATGGTAGAGCAATCGGCTGTTAACCGATCGGTTGTAGGTTCGAGTCCTACCTTTGGAGCCATTTTTTTGGCTTGTGCCGCAACAAGTTGCGCGAGGAGGACGGGCCACTGTCAGTGAAAGTGTCAGTGAATTGAGGCGCGGACGAACTATTCGCCACAATTCGCCAATACTCCGCTGAAACTCGCCACAACTCGCGTCCACAACGCGGCTGAAACCGGACTGGTTTCTCGATTCAGAGAATTATCTATGACATCGAGATTCATCCTGTTCCGACGAGCGGGCGTTTTTTACAGCGAGGACACGACCACCCGTAAACAAACCAGTCTGCGCACGAAGGACGAAGCCGAGGCGACTGTCCTGCTAAACGCCAAGAACGAATCCTTCCGGCAACCCGTTTTGAATGTCCAGATCGCCCGCGCCTACCTGACGGCGGGAGACCCGCGCACGGGAAATGCCCTCTCTGGCCGCAATCTTGGCTTTGGTGAGACGGGCATCGCGGTTTATCTGTTGCTGCCAGGACTGCGCCACCAGGAGCGGATGAATGAGCTGTTCCTGCGCAAGCGGTTCATCCTCGGCGGTGGTGGCCAAGTCATTGAGGATGCCGATTGGAAAGGGGATCGGGTGAACGATAAAGGGCTGGGCGCCCCAGCGGGAAAAGGGTATGCCAAGGGTCAGCGTGAGCTCCCAGCAAGTTCGGGCTTTGCCCATGCCAGCGGAGCCACTTTGGAAGACATTGATTTCCAATGTTCTCCCTGAAAAAGGAAGGGCAAAACGGGCGAAGGTCAGCAAAAGAACCAGCAAAAAGCTGGTTTTGGCGCTGTTCGACGTGGCACTTTTAGCCCACGCATGGTCTTCATGGCAATTGTACCACCCGGTAGAATCGGGATGGGAAATTTGTCGCGGCAGAGTCCGCCAGCTTCATTACCGTGGTTGACGGAACATTGGTACTCAAGGAAACCCAATTAACCAAGTTCGTGCTGCCCTGCAAAACGTAATTGTAACCGGGCATGACGCTCAATTGCAGGTATAACTGGCCATTGGTGATTGCCGGTGTCGCCGTGAAAAGAATGGGGATGGAATTGGTGAATGGATAGAGCTGGGTTTGGGGAATGATGGTTTCTGTGGTGGCGGGGCTGCTCCACGCAAGTTGCGCAATGGCGCCCCCGCCCGCCTGGAAATAATCCATCTCAATCGGATAGAGTTGAAAAGCCCGCAAAGCGATGGATCCGCTCCAAGCGGTCGGCGATTGCGGCGTCCATTCGTTGACCAACTCCTGTCCATTTACATAAAGGCGCACCCCGTCGTCGGTCGTGGTCCAGAATGTGTAAGCCTGGCTGAAGAACGGCTGCACCATGCCCGTCCAGCGAACGGTGTAGTTGGTGAGCGGAATGCTCGGGTCGGGCGAATTCGTGTTCCAATTGAAGTTGATGGCCGGATCGGTGCGGACGAGCGGTGTGCCGACAAAGGGGGCGGTGTACAAAGTGTTGGCGTAGTATTGGCCGAGGAGACCGGTGCCGTTGCCGAGTGAGGCGCTGTTGACGAAGCTTGCGGATGCGACCCCGCTGTTCGGTTGCCCCGGGAAAACGGTCACGGCTAGTACGATCGTGTTGTTCGACACCATGAAGGTGTTGGTGTACAGCATCGAGTTGGTCGTAGGGGTGCTGCCGTCCAGCGTGTAATGGATGCTGACGTCATTCGACGGAGACGTTATGGAGACGAGCACTGAATTGGTGAACATGCCGCCGGCCGGGGAAATAATCGGCGTAGCGAGGAAGCTGATGTTGCCATAAACAGACAGAAGATTGGCCGTGCCCACATAAACCTTGCCGTTGGCAATGGTCGGCATGGTGTATTTAATGGCCAATCCGGCGCTGTCCCTCGAAGCGAGCAGGCTGCTGTTATAAAGTTCCTGCGCGAGGTTGGTGGCGTTGTATGCGTGCAAAATCGCCGGCCGGTTCTGGTTGCCCGAAGTGTCGAGGCCCCAGACGATGGCGTTGCTCGTGCCATTGGCCGACACGCAGAGCGAAGAGCCTGGATAACTGATGGTGGCCGTGGACTGGCTGGTGGGAGTTGTGCTGATCACAGCGTTCGAAATGGCGAAGGCCTTCGCGTTATCGCCCGAAGCGCAATAATAAATCGTGCCGTTAAAATAGGCCGGCGTGACCCACATTCCCTTCGTCGCGCCGGAAATTTCCTGCACTATTTGAGTATCGCCTGAAGCGTTGAACTGCCCCAGGTTGTCGCGGTCAAGCAACCAGAACACGCCTGTCTTGCTGCCGGCGATCAGCAAGTGCGGATGGGCGGCGTTTCCGGCTGCATCGGGCAACAACATCAAGCCCGCGGAACCAATATCGAGGTCGGAAAGGTTCAGGGACAATTGATTATACGGGGTGAAATAATCCACCAGTGCCAAGCCGCCGGACGTGGAAAGTTTCACCACGCTGTCGCCATAATTTTCGTTGAAGGCGTCGAAGGTTCCATTGCCGGTTTCAAAATAGATATTCCCAGCGGCGTCAGCCGCCGGGCCGACTGCAGCCTGCCAGATGCCGCCGCCCGAGCCGTTGAGGGTCGTGTTGAAGACGCCGGTTTCTTGCAGGGTGTAGGCGTTATAGGTGAACACCCAGCCGTGATAGGGCGGAAAGTCCTGGTGCGAAGTAAATGTAACGGTGAGGATGCCATTATTGAGCAGCAACGCGGGCCGGTTCATGTGTTTATACACATCAAAATTCACTATGCCAGGAAATCCTTCATCGTCGCCCAAGCCGGGCAGCGACCCTTGAATCACAATTGGGCCGCCGAATTTCTCCGCGCCGGAAGTCACGTCCAGGGCGTGCAACCGGTAAACGAAGTTGGTTGCATTGCTGGTGATTTCCTTCGTCTTGGCGGCGACATAAATTGTTCCGGTGGCCTGGTCAATGACCGGAGTGCCGCTGATGCCTACTTCCGGCCCGTAAAAACCAGGTGAACTCGAAGCCTGCAAATCAATGGCGCATTGCAGCGGGGTGATCCCGGCGGCGGGGTTGATGAAACTGACGTGCCAGAGCGGGGCGGAATTGGGGCCGGCGTTGCTGTCCGCGTCGAAAGCATAAACGCTGTCGTGTTCGGTCGCTGCGAAAACCAGATTGTGGACGCCATTGCCGGGAATGCTTACGTTCGGCAGAATGAGCGGTTGGGCCACCATGCAACCGTCAAGCGGGCAGGAAAATACCAGGCCGAAGGTGTTGGTGTTGACATTGGCGGGCGTAAGCATGGTTTCATTGGTGTTTTGACCGGTGCGACCGTTGTCATTGCGACCAGTCAGAACGGAAACGAGGGTTGAAACTGGAGGACTTGCTGTGAGAGTTGAAAAACTCTGGACAGGCGCGCCCCAGGCGGTGCCGGCGGCGTTCACGGCCGCAGCAGAATAATAATAGTGGGTGGTGTTCGTGCCCAAGCCGGACGCGGCTTGAGCGAACGTGCCGCGCTGAGTTCCCGGAAGCGCCAAGCTATGCGCCCAGGCGTTGGAATTGGTGCCGCCGTTGGACGGGCCATAATAAATGGTGACCACGGGAGCGTCGCCGCCGGTTGATAAAATATTGCCCGAAAGCACCGCCGCTTGAGTAGTGATATTTGACGCCGGCAAATTTGTCACCACGGCCAGCGAGACTGGCGCGGTCGTGACTGATTGGGAACTGGCCGCCCAGGCCACACCGGCCGGATTGATGGCCGCCGAGCGGTAATAATAAGTGGTATTCGGCGCCAAGCCGGTGACAGTTTGAGAAAATGATCCCGTCAACGGGCCGAAATAAATTCTTTGCGCCCAATTAGTAGCGTTCGTTCCCGCATCTGAAGTCCCGTAATAAATGAACACCTCCGGCGCGGTGCCGCCCGAGGAAACTACATCGCCGCCCATCGTCGCCGCACGATTCAAAAGACCGGACACGAAAGTATTAGTCACCGTTGGAAGCGTGTATGTGCCGCCGGCCTGGTTGCCACGCACGCCGCTAAGCGCGTAAATTCCCGTGGCGCCCACACCTGAGGGTTTTCCAAAAGTCACACTGGCCAGCGGTTTGTTGGTCGCCCCGACCAGAGCGACGATGTCGAGCGTGGTTTGATAAAATCGCGGATCACCGGTTGAAGCTCCCTGGGTGGCGCCACTCGAGAGGCTAATGCGCTCGACTTGTTGCAAGGCGTAACCAGGATTGGAAAACCAATCGAACGCATGGTAACTGGAGACCAGCGAGGTGCCATCGGCAAAATTCAAGCTGAGGCTGCCGACGCTTGTGGAAGTGGCATTCGCGGAATTGGCGATGACGCAAATGCTATTGTAAACCGCGGGTGAGGTCAGTGTCAGCGTGCCATTCGTCAAGCCGGTTTCGCTGCTCAAGACGAGTGAGTTGCTGGCGGTATAGGGTTGGAATTGAAACTGGCTCCCGTCAATGACGCTCTTGAATGCGCCGGACGCGGGCAAGCCATAGGATTTTCCCGACAGACCACTCTGGTAAAAGGCGTTGCCTTCGCCGGGATTCAACTCGCCGGCCGTGGCGTATGGCGGTCCCGAGGAAGTATTCTCCACGACCAGATCACGATTGAAGCCAGTCACGGAAATGGGCTCAGCCGCGGGCGCCACGCCGGAGCCCAACAAACCGCTCACCGCATATATGGCCGTGGACGCGGAGGCGGTCTTGGCAAAGGTGATGCTTGCGAGCGGTTTGTTGGTCGCGCCCAGCAACGCCGCGACATTGATGACGGTTTCAAAATATCTTGGACTTTGCGTGCCGCCGGTATCGGTGCCGGTTGTAAGATTCACGCGGCCATTGCCGAACCACGCCATGTTGGCTGAGCCGGTGACCCAATCGGCCGCGTAGTAGGTGGTGGTGTAAGAAGTGCCATCTTCAAAATTGAGCGTGACCGGGGCGGTCTGGTTGGTATCGCTGGCCGAATGCGCCAGGATTGCGAGGCTGGCGTAGGTGGCGGGTGACTCCAATGTCAGAGTGCCGCTGGTCAGGCCGGTATCGCTGCTCAGGACGAGCGCATTTTTGGCAGTGTAAGGCTGAAATTGAAAAAGCGTATTATCGCCGGTCTGACTTACGAAAGCGCCGGACGGAGGCAAGCCCCACACGTAGCCGGTTAATCCCGTCTGGTAAAAACCGCATCCGTCGCCGGGACTGACTTCCGACGCGACGCTCGTGAAGGGCGGACCTACGGCCGTATCTTCAATCATGACATCCAGATTCCAGCCGGTGACTGCGATCGGTGTCATGTTGGTGGCAGCCGACACGTGGCATGCGGTATTCGACAACAACAGACAAATCAGAATTCGGGCGCAAATGGTGGTTTTATCCTTAAATCGCAGTACGGAGAGGGCTTTCATATTACACATTGTGATAGCTTTACAACTTTGGCTAATGATTCTACACGCTAAAACAACCGATTAGCAAGTTTACTTTCGAATGAGCATAGGAAAAAATATCCGAACGAGGACATCAAAAAGGCCGGGGATTTTCATCCCCGGCCCTGAATCCTTTTGCGCTTGGCAATCTATGCCATGACCAGAATCAGTAGGTCAGATGCAAACGGTAGAAGTTGCCGGCTCCACTGGCAGGCACCGTCGCCTGGTTCACGCCGCCACCCACGCTGTAGGTCGCGGTGGCAGGCACCCAATTGGGTGTATCCAACGAACTGGTCTGTTCCAGCACGTAGGCGCCGATGGCGGTGGGCCAGTTGAACACCAAGTTGTTTCCACTCCCGCTCGCGACACTGAGGCTCACGATGGGGACGTATTGGAAGTCGCTGACTTGTTGCTTGGCGGCAACACCGCCGTCCGCTCCGGTGAACCCGACATAAGCCATGTTGGTTCCCAGCACAGTCGGGATGTTTACCGAATAGTTGGCTGTGAAGGTGTCGGCTGTCGCGCTGTCCACCAAAGTCATGGTCATTGTACCGGCAAGATAAGTGATGGTCACATTGATCAAGTCGCCATTGTCTGCCAGCACCGGAGAGGTGCTCGAGAACGGGCCCGTAGCCGTGGGACTGGTTTGGAAGCCATAAGTATTGGCGTTGCCACCATAAATATTCAATTCCGCCCCTACGCTTGGCGCGATGCCGGTGCCAGAAGCGCCGGCAAAGCCGAAGTCCCCGCCGCCGCCGCCCACTGCTGTCGCGCCGCGCGGGTCATTTTGAACGACGAATGCCATGCCATCAGCGCCGTTCAACGAGACATCCTGATAATTGAAGGTGGCGATAAAGCCGCCGACATAGACCGGGAAGTCGAAGAAGCTGCTGGTGACCTCGCCTCCCGCCCCCGTGGTCAATTGCAGCGTATTGGCATCGCCCTGGTAGCCGTTTGCTGCCAGACTTTTGTTGAGCGACCAACCGAGCCCGTCGCCGTTGAACTGCAGCACGGGAAGGACTGTGACTGTGGATGCCGTGCTGGGGGTCGAGCCGGTATTGTTACTTACTATTACCTGATAGACGGCGCTGTCGTTGGTCGTGGTGTCGGCGATGGTCAGCACATTGCTTTGAGATCCGGTAATGCGTCCGCCATCAACCAGATTTACCGAGTTGGAGGTCCACTGATAAGAGAGCGGCGGGGTGCCACTGGCTGTCACGGAGAGCACCAGAGGAAACCCGTCAAAAACGTAATTCTGCGGCAAAAGATCGGTCTCAATCGCCGGCGCCGCGCCTGCGGCATAATACAGCGCGGTCACTTGAGAGGCCGACAGCACATTAGTGAGAATGGCAACCTGACAGATATTGCCATAAAAGATGCGGTTAAGGCCGTTTAAGTCGGTTGCCTGGGTGCCATAATCAGGATCGCCGCCGATCCAAACATCAGATCCGTTTGCGGTCGGAAAAGTCACCACTAACTGTTGGGCGACCAGTGATCCGTCAACATAATTATATTCGTTCGTGCCATCATACACGCCGACCAATTGATGCCATGCGCCGTTAGCAATTGAAGCGGCGCCGGTGGCATCCGGCGCAGGATCGGCGAAATGTGGATTTCCAGTACCGTCAACCGCAAGGCGGTAGCCGCTTCCCCCTCGCGAAAGAGTGGTTGAAAAATGACCGTCGCCTGTGTCCGTGTTTGCGCTTTCCCCAGTCGTCTCGACCCATTGGATGACACTCACCGGACCCGTGATAGCTAGTTGGTTCACTTGAATATCCACATAAGAGCTGAAACCGTCGAAGCTCACCGACAAGTTGGTCCCGAGGCTCGACGCGCCGGTCACACCAGGTTGACCCAGGGTGCAACTACCCACGTAAATCCCGTCGTTGTTTCCGACCAAGTCGTAGGCTACGGTGCCACTGGGTTCATTCAATGGCCAATAGGCCACAGGGTGGTAGCCAATAAGCGCGGCTTGGTACGGCGCGGGTGAGGAGAGCGGTGATTTCAAGGTAATCGCGACCGGGCTGCTGGTGACCGCGCCTAAAAAGTTGGAGACAATGCAGGACAAGGTCACCCCATCTAGATTCGACAAGACATAACCGGCGTTGGTCGCACCTGGGATGGCGTTGGCCGGGGTTTGCGGCACACCGGTGTACCATTGGTAGGTGACCGGCGGGGACGCGGTATTGGTAACGGTGACGCTGAATGGCGCGGGCAGGTTAGTGAACACAGCCAGACTCGAAACGGAAGCAGGCGGGACCTGGGCCACAATGACCACCGGCGTGGCGAACGAGTCGTTGCTCACGACCAGCGTATCAGTGAGGCCAATGGCGCCGCCGAGAGCGTTGGTCGCAATAAATTGATAATTCGTGCCATCAGCCTCGGCCAGATTGCTGATGACGAGAGTGGTCGTTTGTGAGCCGTAAATAGTGGAACCATTGGCGTCAAGTCCGTCGCTCAAAGTATAGAAAACACCGTTGCTTTCGACCTGCCAAATGTTTGTGATCGGCGCGGTGCCGCTGACGGTGGCCGTGAAAGTCGCGGTTTGGCCGGCGAACCAGACTTGGTTTGTTGGTAACGGACCTGTGACCAGCGGGGCAATGCCGCCGGCAGTGGCGCTGACAGCCATGATATAGGTGGTGGAGTTATTACCGGGCGCTTGATAGTACAAAACCACAATATTTGTGACCGGATCCACGGAATCACTCAGCGAAAAGTAAGTTTCAAACAGGTTGGGCGAAGTGGTGCTGCCAACATCGTTAAAGCCGGTGTAAGCCACCGGGCAGTAACCCATACTAACGCGGCCGCCGGCAGTCCAAGCAGCGGCGACGCTGCCGTTGAACCAATCATACCCCTTGAAGTAATTCGTCTCGCTGATCCCTCCCGTGTGCTGCAGGATACACTCATTGAGCATGTAGCCGGGAGCTCCGTTGTCATTGGCACCAGCGGTCAAGAACGCAAAGGCGGTATAAGCCTGCGGATTGGCAGGAACGATGTTGTTAGACAGATGATGCGCGTCAATCAGGACGGCGTTGTTGCTGTTGTAGTTGCCCATCTGATAGTGGTGGGTGGGCTCTGAGATGCTCGTAAAGGTTGAGCCGGAAGGAGGCAGCCCGGTTGTCAGGGAGGCAGTGTTATAACCTTGTTCGTACCATGTGTTGCCGTCAGCACCTCCGCTGACGCTAAGCGAGCCGATATTCGTGCCGTTATCCATGGTGGCTGTGACCGGATAGGGAACGTAGGCCGGAATGACGGCCATTTCGTTGAAACCGCTCACGGGGAGGGGGGAATAATTTACCCCATCCGGGCTGCCGCTGACGGCAAAGAAATTACACACGGGACCCGCGTTTACGGGGTTGTTAAAAAGGATGCTGGTGATCGGGCTGGAGTGAGCAATCGGAATGGTGATTGCGTATAAATACGGATTATGAGTATTCGCCGAACTGGAGTTGTAATTCTGATCATTCCCACTGTTGTTGGGTGCCCCAGCTGTATTTATGCCGATGCGACCGTTGGCTCCCCAGGCGATGGTTGAACCGCCGGTGAACCAGTCCAACATGCTTAAGGTCCCGGCATCCGTGGAACTGTCCGCGTGGGTCACAGTGTAACTGATGGTCTGGGCGCCGTTGCCATCCATGCAAAGGAAAGCCAAATTCACTGCGCTGGTCGGCGTATTCAGAGTGAAGGTGCCTCCGGGGATATCGCCGCGGCCGTTTGAGTTCGGTGCAATGACCATCAGCACATTGTTAGTGGCATAAGTTGGCGGCATTAGAAAAATCATGTGCGAATTATTTATGTTGGTGAGGAGCGTGTTATGCTCAGGGATGCCGCAATTCCATCCGGTCGAGGGTCTGGGGTACATCCAGCCCTGCTCGCAAAAAGTGTAATCGCCTTCGCCAGTGCCGCCGCCAACAGTTGCGGTGACGGTATTGGCTATGCCGTTAGGGCCTTGCGGGGCATTGGAGGAGACCACGATGCCGTAAGTAAAGCTGTTTTGAGTTAGCGGGACGGGATTGAAGTCGGCGCGCGCGAGGCCGGCTAATACAAGCGTCAGGGTTAGGGATAGGAGTTTTGATTTCATAGGCTGGTTTGGTTCTTATTATGGGTGTGGGGGGTGAGATTCCGACAAGTATGCCTGTTTAGACGTTGACACGACAGATCGACGCATAATGAACAAACGGGTGAATTGATTAATGCGTTTATATACCAGATCAACTTTCTTACAAGCTAATTTTTGTCACCAGAAATGGTGACGGCCAATATTGGCCAATGAGTGTTCGTGTGAATTCCAAGCAACGTAAAGGCCCCTTGCGGGTTGAATAGTTTAAACTGCTTGTTTTGTAACCAAACAACATGGCGGAAGGCAGAAGCCGGAAGATGGAAGATCCCTCGGCACCAATTTTACCGAGACGCCGGCAGGAATGGCATAGTGTCCGACGGACTCGCTCGCGGAGCCGCTGCACCAGGCCCCATCAGCAAAACCACGGACTTTTCTTTCCCCGCCCCTGAAGGATCAAGGTGACGGCCCACGCCCCCTGCAAAACGGCGAAGGTTTTCGTGGATCCCAGGCAAGTGGTGCGTAATCTTAATCCCCGGCGGGATAAATGCGCGATATTGGTCCCGTGCTCTTCATGACGGTCTCCGCGAAATCCAGGAACCCTTCGCCGTTGTATAATCAATGGTTTGCGCCAGCCCTTCCGCCATTCATTGATCCATCGTTACTCGGCGAGTATGCGCATGACTTTTCTGGCCAGCGCCGGATCGGCTTTCATCCGCTCGCGGGCCAATTGACGGCTGCGGTTTTCGAGGTCATCCCGCAGGCTGGGCAAATCAGATTCCTCATGAGGCACCGCGATCAAGCTGACGCTCCCCATCTCGTCCTTTGACTCTTCTCCCCAGGTCACGCGAACCGGCGGGTCCGACGGGTTATGGGGATTGTCCGCCGAATTGTCCCAATGAATTTCCGCCTCGAGTTTTGTGCCCTTGGGCAACGCCACGTAATCCTTGAAGTAATAGCGGTCTTGCCAGGCGAAGTCCCAGTCCTTGATCAGGAGCAGGGTTTTCATTTCGCCGCCTGGCAGGGTCGCCGTCATCTTCAGTTGCGTCGCGAGGTAATGCGCGTGTGCGCCCACGCCCACTGTGTCAATAGCCTCCGGTAAAACATAGGAGTCGCGGATGACAAAATCTTTTTCGCCGGCAGGAATATCAAGCCCTGAAAAAAGGGAATAATGGGGCGGCAGTTGGATTCGCACGAGGGTGCGCTCCGGCGGCTTTTTTGCGAAGTATAGTCCGATCACTGACTTTTCCAATTCCGGTTTGCCGGTCGGATGAAAATGATATTGCACCACCAGGTCCGAACCTTTCGGCACGCGCAGGGCGAGGCCATCGGGAAGAAAATGCGGTTGCGCGCCGACAGCCCAGCCACCAAGAGGAATGGAGGCGCCGCCCGCGCGCATGCCGCTGAAACCTGGCTCGGTCCCTTGTTGCGGTCGTTCGTGGATGCGACCGTTGCTGTCGGCAAAATACAGGACGTGATGCACGACTGCGCGTGCCGAAGGTTTCATGTCAATCGCTGTGATCCACTTTTCCTCCGTCAATCCTAGCGGCACGGGAATGTTACGATAAATGTCCGGCCCGTCGGCTGGGACATGAAACCCTGCCGGCATCTCAACGATAAGATTTGGTTGGCCAAGCTGCCAGTCAGAGGCAAATTTTGGCGGCGCGGGTTGCTTTGTGTCCTTTCCCTCCGGCATGCCCTGCTTCACCCACTCCTGAATCAGCGCGATCTGCTTGTCGGTGAGGCGGCGTTCGTCGCGATAGGGGTACGACGCCGGCTCTGCTTTCCACGGCGGCATGACGCGTTGCGTCGTGGCCTTGCCAATGGTCTTCCCTTTCCGCGCAACTTCCTGATACGACAATAAGGAAAATGGCGCGGCTTCGCCGGGACGGTGGCACGGGGAACAATTCTGATAAATGATCGGCGCGATTTGCCCGTTAAAAGTGACTTGACCACCGGCCAGGGCGCCTTGCCCGCCAAGAAGCATCGCCGGCAACACCAAAGAAAGCATGCCGGCGGGACGTCCGCCTTGGAAAATGGATTGGTTTGCTTTCATATCATTCAATGAGGCAGCCGATGACCGTGGTTTCTTTCTGTTTCACTGGTTGACCCGCCGCAACGGCATGCAAGGCTTCCAACAAATCGCGGTGCCGGGCGGCGGCTCGCTTTTTGCCCAAAGCCGCATACGCATCATCAATGCGTCCACGATAAAGTATTTGTCCCGCCTTTCCAATCACAACTGCCTCCGGCGTCGCCGTGGCCTTGGTCTGTTTGACCAGCCGATGCTCAGGATCAAGCAGGACGGGCATTTGGAGATTAAATTGACGCGCATGTTCCTTGGCCTCAGCGCGGCTAAGATTCGCATCCACCTGCACGATGTAGAACGCGAAATTCGTTTCGCTGGCCGCGATTCGGTTCAATTCCGGGGCGTAGCCATTTGATATTGGGCAATCCTGCCAGTAGAATATCAACACCGAGCCGTCCTTGCCCGCGGCGTCAAGCGGGTGGCGCGGAATATCACTCAGGTCTTTGAAAACCAGGTCCTGCCCGGAGTCGGGAGCCGCCAGGCAAAGGCCGGCCGCAAAACAAAGAATGGCGCAAAGATATCGCATCGTGATTCGCAAGCAGAAGGTTGCACCAACCCCGAGGTTTTGCCAGTTTGAAACAATCTGAATGCAAGATGTGGCTCATCGGACTCAAAAAGATAATCCTCTTTGCAGACAATCGGGTCTTCGGAAAAAATATTAATTGATTGCGCCCTTCAGCTTATCCTCGGTTTTTTTGGTGGTAATTCCATTAGGAGCCGGCAGTTGAGATTCATCCCAACCTCCGCCCAGGGCGAGGACGAGTTGGACGCTGGCGGTCATTTGTTGAACCTGCAGGTTCACCGCCGTTTGCTCATTACTCAGCAGCGTGGTTTGCGCCACGATCACATTGAGATAACTGTCAATTCCAAGCTGATAGCGGTTGGTTGACAGCGTCAACGTCCGCCGTGCCGCTTGCACGGCATTGTTTTGTTGTTGCCGTTCTGTCGAGAGAATCCGCAGCGCCGCGAGATTGTCCTCCACTTGCTGAAACGCGGTGAGAACAGTTTGCCGATAATTCGCGACGGTGGACTCATATTGCGCACGGTATTGGGCCACGGTGGCCGAGCGCAATCCCCCGTCAAAAACGGTTTGCGCCAGACCGGCGCCTATTGACCACATGCCGCTGGGTCCGCTAAGCAGATTCCCGATCGAGGTGCTTTCAAAGCCACCTGAACCACTTAACGTGAGTGTCGGAAAGAACGCGGCTCTGGCCACTCCAATTTGCGCGTTGGCCGAAGCGACAGTTCGTTCGGCGGCGGCAACATCCGGCCGGCGTTCGAGGAGCTTCGACGGCAACCCCAGGGGAATGACTGGAGGATTGGAGTTCAAAGTTTGAATGGCTATGGAAAAAGTTGACGCCGTTTGGCCCAACAAAAGCGCAATGGCGTGTTCATATTGGGCGCGTAATATGCCAAGATTGGAAGCTTGCGCCTGCGCGGTTGCCAATTGGGTTTCGGCGGCGGCAACATCCTCATCCGAATCAATGCCTGCCTGATACAGGGTTCTGGTGAGGTCCGCGTATTTCTGGTACGCGACCACCGTGTCATCGAGGACTTGTTTGAGCGCGTCCTGGCCGCACAGTTGGTAGTAATCCACCGCCAGATCAGCCTGCGCCGTCAACCGCATGTTTTCGAGGGTGGCCGCACTCGCCTGGGCATTATAAATATCGGCTCTCACGGTATTTCGGATCGTTCCCCACAAATCCGGCTCCCAGGAGGCGTTCAAAGGCAACGAATAGAGAGTAGCTGTGGAACCGGACCCGTGGGTGGCGGAAGTTGAAACCGAACCGGACTGACGTGATCTGGTGGCGGACGGGTTTGCGGACACGGTCGGATAATATTGGGACCGCGCTTCTTCCACGATCGCCCGCGCCGCGAGAAAGTTTGCGAACGCCGCCGCGAGATTTTGGTTTGAAATGCAGACCTGATCCTCGTAGGTGTTCAATTGCGTGTCACCGAACATCTCCCACCATTTGCCGCGAATAACATCATCCTTGGGTTGGGCCATTTTCCATCCATTCGTCTCTTTGAAAGCCTTCGGGGCTGGCACCACCGGAGGGCTGTATTTTGGCGCGAAATTGCAACCGCACCATAACACGATCGAGGCCAGGACGGCCATGCCCCATCTGAGTTGAGCTGCGTTGTTTTTAAAATATTTGGCGTGATTATTCATGGTCCCTGTCTCAGGCGGTTGCTTCCAAGTCTTCCCGGGGAACCGTGCGTTCGGTATGCCGGTGCGTCCGCGCCCACCAGTGGCTGAACCGATCGAGGTACAGATAGACCACCGGCGTGGTGTAAAGCGTCAGCACCTGGCTTAACATCAGGCCGCCCACGATGGCTATGCCCAGCGGTCGGCGCAATTCGGCGCCGGTGCCATGGCCCAGCACCAGCGGGAGCGCGCCCAGCATCGCAGCCATGGTCGTCATCAGAATTGGACGAAATCGCAACAGGCAAGCTTGGAAAATCGCATCCCGCGAACTCTTTCCCTCCTGTCGTTCAGCGGCCAAGGCAAAATCAATCATTAATATGCCGTTCTTCTTTACGATGCCGATGAGCAGAATGATGCCAATGAGCGCGATGACGCTCAAGTCCGTGTGGGTGATCATGAGCGCCAAAACCGCGCCGACGCCTGCCGAAGGAAGCGTGGATAAAATTGTGATCGGATGCACAAAACTTTCGTAGAGCATGCCCAGCACAATATAGACAGCCAGCAATGCGGTGATGATCAACAATGGCTCGGTGGCGAGCGACGCTTGATACGCCTGAGCGGTTCCGGAATAGCTTGAGTGAATCGTTGAAGGTATCCCCGCGCTTTGTTCCATCTGGGTGATGGACTCGATCGCGTCGCTCAAAGCCAGACCGGGTACGGTGTTGAAGGAAAGAGTCACCGAAGGAAACTGCCCCGAGTGGTTCACGGCAATGGCGGTTGTCGTCGCGCGGCGGCGGGTGACCGCGCTTAAGGGAATTTGTCCGCCATTGGTTGTCTTGAGGTAAATATCACCCAGACTTTCCGGCCGCTGCCAGTAATGAGGCGCCACTTCCATGACCACATGATACTGGTTCAGCGGGGTGTACATGGTCGAAACTTGGGATTGCCCGAACGCATCGTAAAGCGTTGAATCAATGACCTTGGGGGTGATGCCCATTCTGGAGGCAGTGGGTCGGTCGTAATCAAGGAACTCTTCCAGGCCATGAATCCGCTGGTCGCTGTTCACGTCCGTCAATCCCGGCAGCGCCTTCATGCGCTGCAAGAGGATGGGCGCCCAGGTTATCAGGTCCTCCAGGTTTTCGCTTTGAAGGACATATTGAAATTGCGCGTTGCTTTGCCGCCCGCCAATGCGCAAATCCTGCCCCGCCTGCAGAATGGCGTTGGCGCCGGGAACCCTGGCCAGTTTTGGCCGCAACCGGGTCATGATATCGTACACATTGGTCTTGCGCTCATCCAGCGGTTTCAAAGAGATGAATAGATTTCCTGTGTCCGTCGCGGTGTTGCCCCCGGTGAAACCGGTGACAGCGGCCACCCCGGCATCGGCCTTGACTATGTTGACGTATTGCAAAAGCTTTGCCTGCATCGCCTGAAAGGAAGTGTCTTGCGCACCTTGAATGCCGCCTTGCATGATTCCCGTGTCCTGCTGTGGGAACAGGCCCTTGGGCACGATCACAAACAGGAGGATATTTACGCCGATCGTGATGAGCAGAACGGTGAGCGTCAACGCCGGATGCCGCAGCACTCGAGACAGGCTGCGCTCATACAGGCGCAGCATCCCGTCGAGAAATCTACCAGTGATACGATAAAACCATCCTTGATTCTCCGCCTGTTCATGCTTCAAAAGCCGCGAACACATCATCGGCGTGGTGGTCAGGGAAATCACCAGCGACACAAGTATCGCCACCGACAGCGTGACCGCAAACTCCCGGAACAACCGGCCAATAATTCCGCCCATAAGCAAAATCGGGATGAAAACCGCGACCAGCGAGATGCTGATGGACATGACGGTGAAACCAATTTCCCTGGCGCCGCGCAAGGCCGCTTGCATCGGACTAAGGCCGTGTTCCAGATAACGGGTGATATTCTCGACGACGACAATCGCGTCATCCACCACGAAACCCGTCGAAATGGTCAGCGCCATGAGCGAAAGATTGTCGAGGCTGTAATGGCACAGGTACATGATGCCGAAAGTGCCAATCAGCGACACCGGCACGGCCACGCTGGGTATCAGAGTTGCGCGCGCGTTGCGCAAAAACAAGAACACCACCAGGATGACCAGGCCGATGGAAATCAACAGAGTCACTTCCACGTCATGAACCGAGGCCCGGATCGTGGTCGTCCGGTCCAGCGTCACGGTAAAATCAATTCCCGAGGGGATGGAAGCTTTGAGCGATGGCAATTCCGAACGGATGAGGTCAACCGTGTCAATAATATTAGCCTGCGGCTGCTTGAAAATGATGACGAGCACGCTCGGCTTGCCATTGGCAAATCCGCCCGCCCGCACGTTCTCGACCGAATCCGTCACTTCGCCAACGTCCGATAATTTTACCGCATTGCCTTTGTGGTAACCGACGATCAATGGCTGGTAGTCAACCGCCTTCAGCAATTGATCGTTCACCGCGATGTCCGCCGTGGTCTTGTCGTCGGCAATTTGTCCCTTGGCCAGATTCGCATTTTGACCAGCCAGCAGATTTGCCACGTCCAGCAGGCCAAGCCCATAACTATTCAATTGGGTTGGGTTCAACTCGACGCGCACTCCGGGCAGCGCGCCGCCGCCCACCACCACCTGGCCGACGCCGGGGACTTGCGAAAGACGCTGCATCAGAATCGTCGAGGCGGCGTCATACATTGGGCCCCGGTCATAAATAGACGAGGTCAAGGCCACGATCATGATGGGCGCATCGGCTGGATTCACTTTGCGCCAGGTTGGATTGCTCGGGAGATTTGACGGCAGATAAGCGCGCGCGGCGTTGATGGCCGCCTGCACGTCCCGCGCCGCGCCGTCAATGTTTCGATTCAGGTCGAACTGGATGGTGATGCTGGTCGAGCCGAGCGAACTGACGGAAGTCATTTCGGTGACACTCGAGATGCGTCCGAATTGCCGTTCCAACGGCGTGGCCACCGATGAAGCCATGACCTCGGGACTGGCTCCCGGCAACGCGGCGGAAACAGAAATGGTGGGGAAATCAATTTGCGGCAACGGCGACACCGGCAGCAGGATGAACGCCACGCCGCCCGCCAGCGCAATGGCCGCCGTCAGCAGCGTCGTGGCCACCGGGCGGTGAATGAATGGCGAGGAAAGGTTCATATTTCCGCCGCGGCTGTGTCTGCGGTCGGCTCGCTCTCACGGGCTTCCGCCGGCTTGTGGGCAAATCGGTCAAGGAACAAATAAATGACCGGCGTGGTATAAAGGGTGAGCAACTGGCTTACGATCAACCCGCCCACAATCGTGATGCCCAGCGGCCGGCGCAGTTCTGCTCCTGTGCCCGAACCCAACGCCAGCGGCAATCCGCCCAGCAGCGCCGTCATCGTGGTCATCATAATCGGGCGGAAGCGCAGCAGGCATGCTTCGTAAATGGCTTCCTCCGGCTTTTTGCCGTGCTTCCGCTCGCCTTCGAGCGCGAAGTCAACCATCATGATTCCGTTCTTCTTCACGATGCCGATAAGCAGGATGATGCCGATGATGCCCACCACATCCAGTTCCTGCCCGCAAATCAACAAGGCCAGCAATGCTCCGACACCAGCCGAGGGCAGCGTCGAGAGAATCGTCAGGGGATGAATGTAACTTTCATAGAGCACGCCCAGAACGATGTAAACCGTGATCAACGCCGCCAATATCAGCAGCGGTTCGTTCGTCAACGAGGATTGAAAAGCCTGGGCGGTACCCTGAAACGACGCCAACATGGACAACGGCATTTTCATATCCTTCTGAATCTTATCAATCGCGCTCGTGGCCGCGCCCAACGACGCGTGCGGAGCCAGGTTGAAAGAGAAAGTGACGACGGGAAATTGTCCCTGGTGATTCACCGACAAAGGCGAGGCGCCCGACTCAAAGTGCGTGAATACGCTCAACGGCACCGCGACGCCATTGGTTGCGTTCACATAGATGTCTTCCAATTTTTTGGGATTCGTTTGAAAATTCGGAAGAGTTTCCAGGATCACGTGATATTGGTTCAATTGCGTGAAGAGTGTCGAGACCTCCCTTTGCCCGAAAGCATCATAGAGAGTGTTGTCAATGGTCTGCGGGGTAATGCCAAGCCTTGACGCGGTCTGGCGGTCAATGACCAGTTTCGCTTGCAAGCCGCCGGGCTGATCGTCCGTGGCGAGATCACGCAGTTGCGGCAATTTCTTGAGCTGTTCCATGAATCTCCCAGCCCAAAGGCGCAATTCAATCGGATCCGGATCTTCCAGCGTGTACTGATACTGGGTACGGCTGACGCGGTCTTCCACAGTCAGGTCCTGAATCGGTTGCATATACAATGAGATGCCCTCCACCTCGTCCAATTTCGGCTGTAATCGCTGCATCACCTCGAGCGCAGTGGCGTCCCGTTGTTCGACCGGCTTGAGATTAATGATCACCCGGCCGCTATTCAGCGTGGTATTGATGCCATCCGCCCCGATGAACGAGGAAAGACTTTCCACCGCTGGATCCTTAAGGATGACATCCGCCAGCGCCTGTTGTTTTTGGACCATGGCCGGGAATGAAATCGCCGCCGGGGCCTGTGATATGGCTTGAATGACGCCCGTATCCTGGACCGGAAAAAATCCCTTGGGAACGATGATGTAGAGCACGAGGGTGAGCACAAGCGTCCCCAAAGCTATCAGGAGGGTGAGCACCTGATGACGAAGCACCCACTTGAGCGTGCGTCCGTAAAAGGCAATGACGCTTTCAAAAACCCGCTCGGATGACTGGTAAAGACGACCCCGGGACTCGGCCGATTTATGGCGCAGAAACCGCGAGCACATCATCGGCGTTAACGTCAGGGATACGATCGCCGAGACCAGAATGGTTACCGCCAGCGTAATCGCAAATTCGCTGAACAGCCGGCCCACAATATCGCCCATGAACAAAAGCGGAATCAAAACCGCCACGAGCGAAATGGTGAGCGAGATAATCGTAAATCCGATTTGTTCCGCGCCCTTCAACGCCGCCTCCATCGGTTTGTCGCCTTGTTCGATGAAGCGGACAATATTTTCGATCATCACGATGGCGTCATCCACAACGAATCCGGTGGAGATGGTCAACGCCATCAGGGTCAGATTATTCAGGCTGTAACCGAGCAGATACATGACGGCGAAAGTCCCCACGAGCGAGAGCGGCACGGCGACACTGGGAATGATGGTCGCCGCCAGCGTGCGCAGGAAAACAAAAATAACCATTACCACCAGCGCGATGGTCAGCATCAGTTCAAACTGGATGTCCTTGACCGAGGCGCGAATCGTATTCGTCCGGTCGGTCAGGATGGTGACATCCACCGAGTCGGGCAGGGTGCTCTTGAGTTGCGGAAGACGGGCTTTGATCCGGTCCACCACCCCGATGATATTCGCGCCGGGCTGGCGTTGAATATTTACCAGCACGGCGGGAACATGGTTCATCCAGGCGGCTTGTTTGGTGTTTTCCACGCCATCCACCGTCTTGGCCACGTCCTTGAGCATCACGGGCGCGCCTTTGCTATACGCGACCACCACCGAGTTGTAGTCCTGGCTGGTGATAAGCTGGTCGTTCGCGTCAATCAGGTAGGACTGTTTCGGCCCGTCGAAATTGCCCTTGGCCTGGTCCAGACTCGCCGCTTGCAAAACGGCCCGCAAGTCCTCAAGGCTTAGTCCGTAAGCGGATAACGCGGTGGGATTGGCCTGGATCCGCACCGCCGGTTTCTGGCCGCCCACGATGCTCACCAATCCAATGCCGGGCAACTGGGAGATCTTCTGCGCGAGCCGGGTGTCCGCCAGGTCTTCCACTTTTGACAGCGGGATGGTCTTGGAAGTCAATGCCAGCGTGAGAATGGGGGCGTCGGCGGGATTTGATTTGCTGTAAATAGGGGGCGCCGGCAGGTCGGCTGGCAGATAAGTTTGCGCCGCGTTGATGGCAGCCTGGACTTCCTGTTCCGCAACATCAATGTTCAGAAACAAGGAGAACTGCATGGTGATGACCGAGCTCCCGCCGGAACTGACGGAGGTCATCTGATTGAGCCCGGGCACCTGGCCGAACTGCCGTTCCAGCGGCGCGGTGACGGCGGAAGCCATGACTTCCGGACTGGCTCCGGGATAAAAAGTAATTACCTGGATCGTGGGGTAATCCACTTCCGGCAGAGCGGAAACCGGCAATTGATAGTACGCCACGATGCCCACCAGCAGTATCGCCGCCATCAGCAGCGAAGTTGCCACGGGTCGAAGGATGAATGGCTTTGACGGACTCACCGTTGTTTATGGGTTCCCGTTGGGTCTGCCTTCGCCGGGTTTGCGCTCGGACACCTTGGCTTTATCCTGCAACCGGTTAAAATTATCGGTGACGATGGCTTCTCCGGGGCTAAGGCCTTCCACCGCCGTGGTCTCGCCGTCAGTCACATCGGTTTGGATCGTGCGCATTTCGACCGTTTCATCCGGTTTGAGCACATACACAAAAGCGGACTGGGCATTGCGCTGCACGGAGGAGGTTGGAATCAAGGTCTTGCCGTGCAACGTATCCAGCAGCAAATTTACATTCACGAACTGATTCGGAAACAGCGCATTGTCCGCGTTCGTGAAAATTGACTTCAACCGCACTGTCCCCGTGGCGGCGTCAATCACATTGTCCAAAGCGAGCACGCTGCCGGTTGCTATTTTAGTTTCTTGCGTGCGGTCATAGGCGTCCACGGTCAGGTGATTGCCGGCTCCCAACTGGCGCTGGATCTGCGGCAGATAATCTTCCGCGACACTGAAAATCACGGTAATCGGCTGCAACTGGGTTAGCACCGCGATACCGGTCGAGGCGGAAGCCTGCACCACGTTCCCCGCGTCCACCAGGCGAAGTCCCACGCGCCCGGAAATCGGTGAAGTTATCCGGCAATAAGCCAGTTGCACTTTGGCGTTGTCCACCTGGCCCTGGTCAAATTTGACCGTGCCCTCGTCCTGGTGCGAGAGCGCCAGTTGGTCATCCACCTGCTGTTTTGGAATTGCGTTTTGCGCGGCCGCCGCCTGGTAACGTTTGAGATCAATCCGGGCTACCTCCAGCAATGCCTGGTCTCGTTCGAGTTGTCCTTCGGCAGCCGTTAATTGCGCCTGGAATGGGCGTTCGTCAACCTGCGCCAGAAGGTCGCCGGCCTTGACCATTTGTCCTTCTACAAAATTGACGCTGGTCAACTGCCCGGTCACCTGGCTGACTACCGTTACCGTGGCTAACGGTGTTACTGAACCCAACGCGGTTACATAGATTCCTATGTCTCCTTGTGTGGCATTGGTCGTGGAAACCCGCACCGGCGGCGTGGGGGCAGCCGGTTTTGGCGGCCGGGTGAAATGTCGAAACAAAAAACCGCCGACTACCGCAACGATGATCAAAATGATCACCACTCGCAGCCAGTGATGCTCCTTGGGTGGAGGCTCTGGCTTCGTCGGCACGGGAGGATTTGGTTGTGGACTTGCCGCAGTCGGGTTATCGCCAATCATTTGCCGATCTTTCCATTTATAAACCAATTGTGAAATTCACCACCCCGTTTAGCATAGCCGAGGACTTCTGTCGCCGCAAAATCAACCTTCCGAAAATCTGCCACGCCCGGCGGGTAGATGATGAGTTGTTTCCGGAGTCCAGATGAAGGGGCATGTTTAGTTCGAGTCCTTTTCCCAAAATGCCTTGCGCAGTGCCCAAGCGAGCAAGGCGGCTAGAAACATGGCCACCAAGAGCGAACGATAATTGAAATAATCGTGAGGCACAACCGTGACCCTGGTGATGACACCATTCGTTTCATCAATAATCATTTCCGTTTCAAAGTTAATATTCTGCCCCAAATGGCCACTTTGGGCCGCTAAACCATGCTCTTTCGCCAAACCAATCAGAGTATTTCGGTACTCAGCCTTTCTGACCGCCAGGCTGATTAAAAGTTACATCCGCAAAAATGTAAAAGCGACCCACTCGGAAACGATGCGCCAGCGGGGAGCCGGAGAATTCACCTCTTTCAAGACTCAACACCCAAGAAAAACTGCTCACAAAAAACTTTGTTGGCAAATGGCTTTCCTCCTTTACCGGCACACAAATTGCTGAATTGCGGCGAGTTGAGGCGTTAGGCGTGGTTGCGCAATGACGCGTATTCCAAGGACCCGAGGCCTTGGATTTGAGCCGAAAATGAACAATCAGGTTGCTAAAGCGCCATTCGAGCGTGCGGACCAGTTTTCGCCTGAAGAAAGTTAGGCAGGAATGCGCGTTATGAAGACATTATACTCTAATTTGCGGTTGGTATTCAGCGGCGATACCGTGCTGCTGGTTTTCAGTGTCCTCCTATTTTTGGCATCCCTGGCGAATGCCACGCACTGGCCGGTGCTTCGGGGTTTCCGCTTTTGTGGAATTTTGACCCTGCTTTTCAGCCTGAGCTTCTTCCTGCTTGCGGGCATGGAGTTGAGTAAGCAACGCCAAAAGCGCACGATTGCCGCGACCTTATTCTTTCTGGCGGCCTTAATTCTCTGTTTGAGCCAAGGACATGTTATATCTTGTCCTCCAGCCAACTGATCGAAGCGCCGCTTTGACCACACCCGGAGACTTCCGCAAAAAATCAACGGTCAACCTGGCAACGTTGAAATCTGGCTGTTGTGTTCTTGTTGTTTTTGATTGACGGAGAGGATCCAATTCAGTTTAACGGCGGCTCTGGTGCGAGTGCATACCTCTCCGTTCAACTTGCCCTGACGAACGAGTTCAACGATTAAACCGTTCCAAGATCGTTGACGCCGAGTCTAGCAGGGCCGTTTCGGCATCGAGGACTTTGGCCACGCGGACAATTTCTTTTTCGGCTTCTTCATAGCGGCCAAGTTCGATGCCTTCTCGGACACCGGGCATGGTCTTTGCGCCGTAACCGGAATAAATGCCCGGGGCGTATAGTAAATGCTTGAACCACGACCGGCGTGGAAGACCGGCAGGATCGGTGAGGGAACGTTCCGCTTGCAGCAGAATCTGATTGAGTTCCTGCACGGCGGCGGCGTTCGCCGGCTCATCAAATTTGGGTTGGGCTTTACCGACAGCCTTCTGATACCGCTGCGCCCCGGTGTCAAATGCTTTGGCCGCGTTCAGCAGCGGCGCGAAATTCAGCTCGGGCGGAGTCAATTCATCCTTCGGCGGCGCCTTTGGATGTTGCGGGTCCGAGGTGGCTTGATAAATTCCTTCTTCCAACTCCCGGCGGCGTTCTTCGATCTCCTCCTGTTTGTGTTTCAACAGTTCTTGCAGCTCTTGCGCGTATTTATGAACGACTTGGGCGAGGTCATTGAATTCGTAGGGAATAACTTCTGCGTCCGCCAGACGGAGGACGGTCGTGCCAATCGTCTGCGCCAAGGCCCGGCCATAAACAAATTGGGTGTCGCCAAAATGACTGTACCAGTAATAATCATCATAGATGGAGTGGTAGATGCCCGCATCCTTGCTCTCACCATGGAATTCGAGGTCCAGGCACGGGACGCCGAGATAATCCACAAAACTGGTGTAATCGCTGCCGGAACCCGGCGCGGTCAGCGGAAGATCAACACGCTCCCTCAGTTCGCGCCGTTCGCCAACAGTGGTTGCCTCAACGATTTTGACGGCCCGAGTGCGCTTCCAAATGCTGATCTTCGTCTCAGGGTCCTCAATTTCACGCGTCACCGTGTTGACTAAATGTTCCAGAATGTGCGATCCGCTCATTGCCAGGAATCCACGTCCGGTATCGTCGGAGTTCACGTAAGCGACGGCGTGACGGCGCAATTCGTCCGCGTGTGTTTCCACCCATTCCGTTGAACCCAACAGCCCGGGTTCCTCGCCGTCCCACGCGCAATAGATGATCGTCCGTCGGGGCCTCCAGCCTTGCTGGAAAAGCTGACCCAACGCGCGGGCTTCTTCGAGCAGGCAGACCTGGCCGGAGATGGGATCGTAAGCGCCATTGACCCAGCCGTCGTAGTGATTGCCGCGGAGCACCCATTCATTGCTGGCCACGCCGCCGGGAATTCTGCCGATGACATCATTGATGGTTTTGGTGTCCCAGTTGAACTCGAGGTGAAGATGGACTTTAGCCGGACCCGCGCCCAAATGGTAAGTGATCGGCAAACTTCCGCGCCACGCCTCCGGCGCCACTGGCCCTTTGAGTTGGGCCAAAAATGGCTGGGCTTCGCCGCTGGAAATGGGCAGGACCGGTATCTTCGTGATGCCTGCGGCATCCTGGCGCGAAATGCGTTTGGCGCCGGCGACCGCGCCGTAACCCGGAGTCAGCGGATCGCCAGGACTGGTGGAGGGAAAATCAATGACGCTGCCGCGTTGCACGCCGTTGGTGTTCCGCATTGGCCCGTTGGGAAAAACGTCATCCACCGAATAGCCGTCGTCCTTGGGGTCGGAAAAAAGGATGCAACCAATCGCGCCGTGTTCGGCGGCGACCTTGGGTTTGACGCCCCGCCACACTTTGCCGTATTTGGCGATGACGATGGCGCCCTTGACGGAGACGCCCAGCCGTTCCAATTCCTTGTAATCATCCGGGACGCCATAATTGACATAAACCAAAGGGCCGGTCACGTCGCCGTCAGTTGAGTAGGCATTATAGGTGGGTAGCTGCTCCGTCACCTGCCCTGAGGTGGGATCCACGGACAGATTCGACTCCTGCAGCAGCGCGGTGAACTGGACGGGCTCGGTCATTTCCAGAACGCGGATTTTGGGCGTGGGGAAAAGGACGTCAAACGATTCGATGGAAGCATCCCATCCCCAGGACTTCATCTGTCCAAGAATCCATTCGGCATTCTCCTTGTCGTACGGCGAGCCGACATGGTGGGGATGGGCGCTGAGTCGCTGCATATACGCGCGGAGATTGTCCGGATCGGGCAGCGCGCGGAACGAAGCTTCAACTTTGATTTGCGTTTCCGAGCCGCTGGGGGAAAAACCGTAGAGCGGCCCGGTTTCAGCGGCAATCGCACGCGCCGCAAGTCCGAGCATAAGGACCACAACGATCAAAGCGACCGGCGGATTTAAATTTCGCGCAGTGGGTGTTTTCATTTTATTTGCATGAAAAATTGTATTGTTCGAGTTTCGGACCGGCAATCAGAGAGCAAAAGTCTGAGGTTGCCGCGACAGAATCTCCTTTTCGCGGCACTGAAATCAATTTAAAAAATCAATTGCGCCAACCCGTTCTTTTTATTGAGACCGCGCCGGCATAAGTGGCGCGATAAGGCTGTCGGTGGAATTAAAAATCAGCCTCGCCTTGCAACTTCTGCCGGGTTCGGCATAAACGAGGAACTGTTACTGTGTCTGGGATTTCCTATGCGCTCCCTCCAGCGACTTAAAGGTGGCCATGCAGCCGGGAGTTGTTTATGCTCCTGCCATGCTCGACCAAATTGCAGCACGAACAACACAACCCCGCGAATTGAAGTGAACAAAATGTTGTCGCGCGCGAGTAAAGCGCCATCGCAGAGTCTGATAGACCTCTGGGTTTTGTTTTTATTGTTAGCCGCCTGGTTCGCTTGCAATTCGCCTGCCTTGGCTGCCGCACCAGGAACGATTCAGCAGGATGTTAAACGGAAGACGATTACGCTGGCTGACGGCCAGGGCCAATTGGCGTTGAGACTGAATTACGATGGCCGCTGCATTTTGGATCAAGTCATCGTCCGGGGTCGGGAAGTGGCGGCGGAATCGGGTGTGGCCAGTGGAATCCGCCAGGACGGCGAGTGGTTTACCACCAGGACGGGCATTGCCACTCCGGGCGTTCTCGTTAACAAAAACGTTCTCACCGTCACGGACATTCTCTTTGGCAAGCCGGGCAACGAGATCCGCGAGACCTGGCAATTTACGGTCCTGGCGGATCGCATTGAGTGGCGGATCACGCGGAAATATTCAACCGCATCCACTTTGGAGGACGCGGCATTTCCGGAATGGGATTTCAGCAGCATGTCCACATGGACGGGAGGCATGCTCGATAACGGGGGGGTCGTCTGGAATAAATATCTGGAAACGCCCAATGCGACGTATGGCGCCCATGCCGGGACGGTGACTTTCTGGGACCGCGCGCATCACGATTGCCTGCGGATTGCTCCCGCGCTTTCCAATGAATCCTTCGGCAGCGTTCGCTTCTCCCACCAGGCAAACCATGTTTTTTCCTTCAATTACGTTGTCAGCGGTGAGGAACTGAAACCCAAACACGATTTGTGCCGTTACCTGCCGGACCGGCAGGATCTTTGGGCGCCGTTCCAAGTGCAGCCGGGCGAAGTGAGCGCCGAATTTTCGTTGCAGGCGCTCGACTACGATGAAGCCTATAATCGCGGCACTTTTCAAGGATTGGATGGCGGGAATATTCGCGAGTTGCTTAACACCGTGGCGCGCTATGGTGTGATAGACCGGCGTCTGGTTGGTGGCAACGGCTGGCGCTCCGGCTACATCTGCCTGCACGAGCAATGGTTTGGGCAGATCGGAGCGGTGTTGGACGAGCCGGATTATATCGCCAATTATTCCGAGGCCCTGGATTACTACCGGGACCACGCGATTAATTCCGATGGACGGGTAAAATCACGCTGGACCTATAATGCCGGCGATGCGATGCCCGGCAGCTATGACGCGTTGGGCTTTTATGAAGCCCAGTGGGGCTATTTGCTGGATTCCCAACCCGACTACGTGATCAATGTTGCCGAACAATTTGATCTGACGGGCGACCGTAAATGGCTGGCCGGTCAGAAAAGCGCGTGCGAGCGGGCGTTGAATTTTCTGGCGCGCCGGGAGGTCGGGCACACCGGCCTGGTGGCGATGATGACCGACACCTGCAAGCAAAAGCGGGGAAGCGACTGGATTGATATTATCTGGGCGTCATACGAAAATGCGCTGGTCAATGCCGAGCTTTACTACGCGCTGGGATTGTGGTCGGAAGCGGAGGATGCGCTGGGCGATCCGGCGCAGGCCGCGACCTATCGTGAATTTGCCGCGCGATTGAAAGCCAGTTTCAACCGGCCGATCTCGGAAGGCGGTTTTTGGAATCCGACCAATCAGTGGTATGCCTACTGGCGCGACAAGGACGGCTCAATTCATGGCGACAACCTCGTCATCCCGGTGAATTTCTCCGCAATTGCCTACGGGATATGCGATGATCCGGCGCGGCAGAAAGCCATTCTTGACCGGATTGAAACTGAGATGCAAAAAGAGAATCTTTTCGCGTGGCCACTTAGCTTTTTTCCATATCAACGCGCAGAGGGCGCCGGCAGTAATTTCCCGTTCCCCAAGTATGAAAATGGGGATTTGTTTTTATCCTGGGGCGAAGTGGGCGTCCGGGCTTATGCCGCCTACAACCCGGCTCTGGCGCTCAAATATATCCAGAAAACCCTGGCCCGCTATGATGAGGATGGACTGTCTTTTCAACGCTACCTGAGAAAATCACAGGCAGGCGCAGGCGACGACATTCTGGCGGGAAACTGCATGTCCATCGTGGGGTTATATCGAGATATTTATGGCGTTCAACCCAAGCCGGACCGGCTTTATCTTGAGCCTCACCTGACGGCCGGACTAAACGGCACCAAACTCCGTTATCAATTGCGGAAGCGGCTTTATGAAATTGATCTGAGCACCGAAGGCTGCGCGGTAACCGCCGGCGCTTGGACGCTGCGCGACCCGCACGCATTTGGCGTCAACGTCACTGACACCGGACTGGAGTATTTTTCGGGCACGAACGCGGATTGGGCAATGTCAATTTCGCGCCCGGCGGCCCGGCCAATAAGGGTTCAAATTGAGAATTGGCCCGACGCTCCGGACGCACTGCGGCGATGGACTGAAGCCGCGCCCCAAGCCACGGGAAAGACGCTCCATGTAATCAAACATTTGCGACCCAATTCGGTTTACGAACTGAAAGCCAACGGTCGAAAGATTACTTCCTTGCAGGCGGATAAAACCGGGATGGTGGAGTTTGAGTACACACGCGGTTATGCCGCGCCGCAGAAATTTGAGCTGGGCTTGCCATTGCCGAAACAGCCCTAAAAATTGGCAAAAGGAAAATCTTGGTGCCGTGGACCACGGCAACCTGAAAATCACCACGGCTTTTCCCCGGCAAACCGGTTGCTCGCGCACCCCTTACTTTGCGAGGGACTCTCTTTGGACGATGGCAGCGGATTTGTGCCCCGCTTCTTTCCACTCGCTCGCCTTCGGAACAGGTTCGGTTTGAGGACGCGCCTCGAACCATAATCAATGCAGATTATGGCAAAGGAGGTTGGATCGAATTCTCTTTTATTTCCAAAACAACCAACCTACTTTACCGGCGTTTTAAATCGGAAAAGCAATCCGACTCCTGCCGTTGGGAGCCGCTCTTGATTGCCGGGCCTTTGCGAAAATCGGCGGGCGGCGCGCGTAAGGCTGGATTCCAAGAGCAGCGCAAGCCGGGCAAGCAAGCCGAATCGTTTATGAAGTAGGCGGGAGCAGCGACCGGCAAAGAACCGGTGAGACATTACATGAGCAAGCAGGCGAGATCAAAAGAGAAACAGACCATGGCCAAGACGGTGCCCGCCCCGGTCACGGATGCGCCGACGCCCGGGCCGAAATCTGCCGCCCCGCCGGTGCTGGTTCGCAAACACCGGTATTTCCCCTGGCGTTTTTCGTTCGCGGATATGCTTCACTTGGCCGCGATCCTGACGATTGTTTCCTTGTGCTGGTGCTGCGCGCGCGGAAGGACGACGGCCAAGGCCTGGTCGCAGCCGCTGGGTTACAGCGGCGACACCTATTTTGTCCTCAGCTACATTAAGGCGGCGTCGGAGTTCAATTACGTTCCGTTTTGTTCCAAGCTGCTGGATCGTCTGGGCGCTCCCTATCAGGCCAACTGGAATGACTACCCGTTTTATGAGCAGATTCTGATCTTTGGCCTGGGCTTGGTGGCGCGCAAGTTCGGGCTGTTCTTTGCCGCCAATTTCGCTGTGCTGTTGAGTTTTCTCACCTCAACGGCGGCATTTTACGCTTGTTGCCGCCTGTTCCGTTACCGGCGCGAGTGGGCTTCGGCCGGGGCGGTCATCTTCGCCTTCATCTATTACAACACGTACCGCACTCCGGGCCATTTGCTCTTGGCATATTCCTACGTGGTGCCGCTCGCGGTGGTCAGCGTTTTTCTGCTCACGGCCAGCCGCCGTTTGAAGCCGTCTCAAGGGTTTTTCTGGTTTTGCGTGGTGGTGGCCTTGCTCATGGGGTTGAGCAATCCCTATCACTTCAACATGTGGCTGCAGTTGGTTTGCCTGGGGCTGGCCGTCCGCTGGCTGCGGGAACGCCGGCGCACTCCATTGGCGACGGTCGGGGTGGTTCTGATGGCCGGCGTGGTGGGATTTTTATCCGCCCACATAGACACTCTGGCCTACCAATGGGTTCATGGCGCCAACCCGGCCGCCACGCCGCGCGCTTATTTTCAGTTGGAATTGTACGCATTAAAGCCGGTGGAGTTGCTGTTGCCGCCAACGACCTGCCGGATCGCCTGGCTCGCAGACCTTTCCAAAATCTATGCCCTGTCGGTCAAGTTCCCCGGCGAAATCTTCTCGCCCTATCTCGGAGTGATCTCCCTGGTTGCCTTGCTATGGCTGGCGGGCGAGTTTGTCGTCCGGGTGCTGAAGGTGGGGCGGGGTCCGCGAAGGCTTCCTTTGTATGCGCCGTTTTGCCTGTGGGCCATCCTTTATTCCGTCAACGGCGGCGGCAATTCGCTGCTCGGTTTGGGCGGAATCTATTTTTTCCGGGCCAGCAATCGTTACAGCATTTTTATTTCCGCCCTCTGCCTGCTCTTCCTGGTTTCTCGCATGTCGCGCATGGTGCGGGGCTGGAACAAATTTACCAGTTACACTTTGGCCACCGGCCTGGTGGTGGTGGCGCTGCTGGACCAATTGCCGCCGGCGCAGGCGTGGCCAACGGCGCAAGATCTGGAAATTCAAAGGGCGGTCGAAAACGACCAGGCGTTTGGGCGGGCGATGGAGGCCCAGTTGCCGAGCGGAACCATGGTCTTTGAAACACCGCCGGTGCGGTTTCCCGAAGGCGGTCCCGCCAACGAATTGCAGGAGTACGAGCCTTTGCGACCTTTCCTGAACACTTCGACCCTGCGGTTTTCCTTCGGCTCCAACCAGGGCCGTCCCCGGGAAGAATGGCAGCAGCAATTGGGCAGGGGTGGCAACCTGATAAATGTAATCTCCGACTTGGAGCGATACGGATTTGGCGGCCTGCTGGTTTTCCGCAATGGATACCCCGACCACGGTCAAGCTTTGCTCGATTCCCTCGCCCGTCTCGGCCGGACCAACGTGGTCGAGGACACCGCACACGAGCAGGCCTGCGTCAGGCTCGAGCCCTCCGCCCATCCCGATCTGCCGCATTCTGATGACGCGGCCCTGATTGATTTCAAGCGCGGTTTCGTCACTCAGTTGACGGGCAACACGACCAACGGAGTCGTTCGCTGGACCTCGGGCGACGCTACCATCCGTTTCTACAATGAAGCCAGGTTCAGTACTGCCTTCCGCCTGGTCTGCCGGCTCGCCAGCCTGTCAACCCGCCAGGTGACGCTCAAGCAGGGGGGCAAGACCCTTTGGAGTAATCAGGTGATTGCCGGCCAATCTCCAATGGTGGATGTGATGGTGAACGCCCGGCCAGGCGGCAATACCATCTATTTCGAGACCGACCAGCCGCCTGAAATCCCGGACAACAATTCCTATCCGCGCATCGCCATCGGCGTCTTCAACCTCCAGGTTTTCAAGGCCACGCCGACCGGAGGATAAGACCTGGTTGGCGGCAGATTTTGCCCTTACTGCGACTGCATCACGCGATAATACCGCTGCTGGTCGTTCGTCATTGGGGGCGAAGTGAACTGGAACAGGCCGGGAGCAATATTCGAGGGCGCCCCAAGCACGGTCCAGTTGCTCATCGGTTGCCACAGATTGGTGGTGGACAGCACGGCCAGGGACGCGGTCTGGGTGTTGCAGACACAAAATTGGAACACTCCATTTCCCAGCATCCGCGCGTTGGTGAGAACGGGCGGCGTGACCGAACCTGCATGGGTGATAACCTGCAACAGCGCGCTGGAAACGCTGGAGCCAAAAGTGTTGTCTCCCGCATAGATGGCCGTAATCGAATGAGGTGAACCAGCGACCGAAAGTGCGGAAGTGCTAAACGTCGCCGCGCCCGAATTGTCTAAAGTTACACTGCCAAGAATATTGGCGCCATCTTCAAAGGCAATTGCGCCCGAGGGTACGCCGCCAGGGCCGTTGACGGTCGCGCTAAAAGTCACAGAGCTGCCCGCGGATGCCGGGTTCTGCGAAGAGATGACGCTGGTTGTGGAGGGGTTGGAAACCTGATTTTGAAGCACTGCGGCATCATCCAGGAAAAGAGCCTGGACAATCGCGCCGCTTCCACCAGTTGCGTCCGCGGACAAAGTCACATTGCCGCGAAATAAAAACTGAAAAACATGCGAATAACCAATGCTTTCGTTCACGGCAAACGCCGCCGAGGTGTTGTTGGTCGAGATCAATCGCATGGTGAACTGCCGTGGATAACCAATCTGTGCCGGACTGATCACCGTGAGGGAATGAAAATTGGTGTCATTCACTTCAATGCCAATTGAGCCTACCGGATTGGCGACCCAGCCTTCCGTCGCTCCCAGGGCATAGTCCACGCGAAGTTGCCGCTCCAAACCGCCAATATCAGTCCAACCGAAACCGGGTGTAATCGTGAACGGCGCGAGCACATTCGTGACCATCGTTCCCGGGCCGTTCCAATCGTAGATGGCATAACCCTTGGTGCCGAGGGTTTCATTTTGCAGATTTCCGAAACCGTAATAGTCCAGTTCGCGCGGATTCAACAGCCCGGTCAAATGCTCCGCGCCCAAATAAGCCGGCTGCCCGGAAAGCGGCGCGGCGGAACTCACATCCACCACCGGTGTTTCCAGTCCGCCTTCAGACATGGACCCCACGCAAAGCACAGCGTGGCTGGTATCGAATGGATTGATGGGGACCTGCTCGGAAGGAATTCCTTCCATGCCGGCGATCATCGCGGTCACGACAAAATAAACGGTTTGACCATTGGTCAATCCGGGCGCGACATAACAGTGATTCGTAGTGTTGCCCGCGAAAATACCGTAAGGGCCGCCGTTGAGCGGCGAATAGTAAACGTTGTAGGAAGTCGCTCCGGGAACGGGCAACCAGGACAATTTGCCCGATTGATTGCCATTCTGGCCGATGACTCCCGTCGGGAAACCGCAAGGTGCGTTGGTCAAGGTAATCAAACTGCCCAAGGCTCCGCATCCGGATTGCTCGCGGATGTTTCTCGCGTTTACGAAATGCCAGCGTTGCGGTCCGTGCGCGCTTTCATCGTTCACCCAGAGATAAAAATCGCCGTTGGTCGTTTTGATCAGGCTGGGACAATCGCCATTACCCGCGAACCCGGGCAAAGCGCATTCATAAGCGTAATGCCCCGGACTGGCCTCGCCAAACTGACCGACGAACAATCCATCATCCAGGAAGTGCATGTTCTGGCCAGCCTGGCCCTGGCCGCGGAAATATTCGCCGTGATAACCGAAGATCACCTGGCGATCCACCGCTTGCACGCTGTTTCCGGGATAAAGGACTCCGCCCGAGATTTCAAAATTTCCCGTGCCGTTCATTTCGGGAACGGCCGGGCTGGCCTTCCAGAGCCAATTGGTTGCGCCCACCCGGATGCCCCCGAGGTGCCAGCCGTCATTCAAGGTTTGATCGAACGAAATTAAAATATTGTTGCTGCTGATGGTGGCGCGGACATTTCCAAAACTGCAGCAACGCGGAACCGGATCGGTGACGCCGTCGGATGCAGTGGCAATTAAACTTTCGGGATTCCAAATCGGATTGTTGTTGGTGTCAAACCCGCTCAGGGTGGACTCATACCAAAGCGGCAGTCCGAAGGCGGTTGCGCGAGCGGAGCCGTCCGGGCCAAAGCAAGTCCAGCGACCCTGGTTGGTGACCATGGGATAAATTCCGGTGCAACGAAGCCCGTTGGTCGCGACCAGTTCGCACAATTCCGGCAGGGTATTGCCCATGCAATTGTGATCTATGAGGGCGTAAGTCCGGCCATTAGTGAAGGTGGTCACCTCACGGATGCCGGGGTTGTTCAAAGTGATATGGCACGGATCCACATTCGCCCGCCAGTTGTTCACCACCGTCCAGCCCTGGCCCAGCGGCTTGGAGTAATCCACCTTGAATTCCATGAACTGGTTGAAAACGCGGCAGGGATTATTCTGGTCCACGCAAGCCGTCCAGGAACGCGGTTGATACATGATTTGCTCAAGATAATTTAGGTTCGCCGAGAAATGCAGCGAGCGATTGTTGGCGCCGTCGCCGACCCAAAACGAGCCGTCAGGAGCGAAGCACAGGAAGGTGCCGTCGTTCTCTCCGTCAAAGAACCAGAACTTGTTGATCGCCACCGCAACCCCGTTCGCTTGATAACCACCCGCCAGCCCGTAAATCCAAAGCGAATTTCCCGAACGATCGAACGCTTTGACTTGCTGGCTGACGCCGCCATCGGCGACGAGGATGAAATTGGAATTAGTCGGGCATACGGCCACATCCAAGGGTTCGGAAAAATCTGGAATGATCATCGCAACCGCGGGATTGGCTGGAAGATTCGTGAAACAAATCACCGAGTTGCTGGAAATCACCCAAAGACTGCCGTCCGGCGAAAAATTTAATCGGCGAGGGGAGTTGACGCTGAAATTGGCCACCGGTGAGCCGGATTTTTTGTCCAGCAGATAAACTGTATTGTCGGGAGTCACGGAGGCAGCGAGCAGATTTCCGTTTTGCTGCACGCTCAAACCGCTGAGACCGACGTTGGTGCCGACATAAATTCCATTGGGCAGGGGGGAATTGGCGCCTTTATTGTAGATGGGAATTCCATTGGTGAAATACGCGGGACTATTATCCGCCAGATTGCAGGAAACAATGCAGCCCGGGTACACGTAAGGAACGGAAAGATTGGCCGGATTCGGGGTGCCCGAGCAGGCGAAGTAAACGCGGTTGGAATCCGCCGTCACCCAAAGCCAGTTGAGGTCATTGATATCGCCGGACTTGGAAACCGGCGCGCCGATTTGGAAGTTGTTAACCCAATACCATGCCATTTTGACATGCTGCGGATCGGTGGTGAGAAAATTGCGAAAAGCATAGCCGCCCTCGTTGTAGCCCGAGACATAGAAGGCGTTGGTGCCCGAGATCGCCAGGTCCCGGACCGGCCAGAATCCCCGGTGAACGGTTGGCCCGGAAATTTCCGCCGAAGTATTTCCGATGGCGCCATCCCAGACATACTCGGTGTTGTGCTGAAGCAATTTGATTTGATAAACGCCGGGGAGCACAAGGTTTCCGTTGTCGTCCAGACCATCCCAAACTGCGGAATGGGTGCCCGCGGGATAACGGACTTTGCTCCAGAGCGTGCGAAGCAGCGTGCCATCGGAGGCGAACACGCCGGCACTGGTTTTGCACGGCTCATCCAGAGTGAAGGAAAACGTGGAACTCATTTGATCCAGGCGGACAAATGCAAAGCTGCCCGCCGCGACCAAGGCGCCGGGACCGCCGAAAATTGTCGCCGGCTCAAGTTGCGAACCGGGATCACTGGCATACCAGGTTGAACAGTTCGCCAACGCCCCGCCGCCAGTGTCAAATTGAAGGGGGCTGGGCGAAATGCCGGCCACGACCGCATTCCAATCCGGCGCTCCGGCCAATCCATAACCATCGGCGATCAACATGTAGGCGCCTGGATTCAAAACAAAATTGGAAATCGTTTGAAACCGGTAACTGTCCACCACCGTTCCCGCCGTCCCGGAAAAAGTCACGATGGGCGAAACTACCGACTGGCTGTCCTCGCTATAGATGGCCACGTAAACTGGCGTGCCGAAACCAAGACCCGAACCTCCGATAGTGGCATCGTACGCCCCAAGCTGGCTTACCAGCACCGGTGAGACCACCGTAAACTCGAGTCCCAAGGCAAAAGGTTGCAAGAAATCGTCACCATCAACCTGGAGGCCATTGGCTGGCAGGCTGGTTGGATTGCTGAAAGCAATTTCCTGAGCGGCAACCACCCCCGCAAAAAAGATAGCCGCTAAAAACCATCCCGCCCCTTTCAGGACATGGCAGGTTTGATACATATGTTGGGGGTGGGTCTGCCCTCGAGTTCTAATTCATTGAAGCCCACCCGTGCCTGATATTAGGATGGCTACGTCGCAAAATGCAAGACTTTTCAGGATGCAGATTATTTTGTTCGATGGAAGCGGCTGACCCACACAGAAGAACGATTATACAACAGCATAGGATCTCCCGCAGCAGGTCTTGTGAATATTGCGAGAGTGATGCAGTCTAATGGTTGGATATTGAAAATTTGGAACTTTTATGAAATTAAATCATTTGAGCCGGTTTGGCCTGATTGCCGCGGTGGCGATGCCTCTTTACTCGGGGTTTGGCCAAACCCCGGCTACGCCAACAACTCCTTCCACGGCGGTTCCCACGCCGCCGAATAATACCGCCGCTTTGCCCTTGTTCAATCCCTCGTCAAATGTGGCCGAGGTCATCAAATTGTCCAAGGCGGGTGTGGGCGACAGCGTGGTTGTCGCTTACGTGAAGAGCTCGCGTTACCCTTATAATCTCAAGGCGGACCAGATTCTGCAACTCAAGGACGCCGGAGTCTCCACGGAGGTCATCACGGCGATGCTGAACCATGACAACGTCATGTCCAGCCAGGCCCCTCCGTCGAACCCCGCGCCGAATTCTGCCCCGCCGTACGTTTACAACCAACAAATGTATCCGCCGGGAGGCCAGCCTGAATCGGCGCAATCCAACCCGCAACCGCCGCCAGCACCTGCGCCAGCGCCGGGAACGGTTGATCCCGCCCAAGCTCAGGCGCAAGCGCAGGCAACTTACGGGGCTCCGCCGCCTGAAGCTGGCGCTCCGCCTCCGCCACAGACCGAGGTGGTCACGATCGCCCCGGGAGCGGATTATTATTGGGCCCCGGGATATTGGGGATGGAACGGCGGTTGGATTTGGATCGGTGGCGGATGGTATCCCCATGGTTATTATGGCTGGGGTTGGCGTGGCGGCTGGGGATACCGAGGCGGTTGGGGCGGCTATCGCGGTGGCGGCGGTTTCCACGGCGGCGGTGGTTTTCACGGTGGCCATCGGTGATTGAAGAAGCGGCTTGAATGAAACGGTCGGCTTGGTAAGCAAGCTGGCCTGTTTTCTTTGCCGAATAAATGAAAGATTGATCTGCTGCTTGATCGGCACGAGAAGATTATGAGAGCGGCATTGGTAAAATTTGGCACTTTGACAGGGTTGGTTTGTCTGCTCGCCGGTTGTGTGAGCCCCAATGGTCAGCCTGATAACACCGGCACCGGAGCCTTGGTTGGCGGGGCCACTGGCGCAACCATCGGCGCTCTGGCCGACCGCAGGAACCCGGGAGTCGGCGCGTTGATTGGAGGAGCGAGCGGTGCGATCATCGGAGGATGGGTGGGGCACAGCGCTGATGAAGAAAACGCGGCCCGCAGGCGATACTATTCCTATTACACCCCGCCGGTTTATTACGCTCCGCCGGCGCAAGCGCAACTGCTGACCGTTGCCGATGTCAAGTCCTTGACGAGGGCCGGTGTCAGCGAGGAGAACATCATCAGCCAGATCAACAGCACCCGCACAGTCTATCATCTGGACGCCAATGCCATCATTGATCTAAAAAATTCTGGCGTCAGCCAGCGCGTCATTTCCGCCATGATTGACACCAGCCGCGCGACGGTTGGCCAGGCTCCCGCAATCACACAAGTGGTCACGACCGCCGCTCCTGCCACCGGATACACCTGGGTGACTGGAGAATGGGAATGGAACGGGACCGCGTGGGTGTGGATTCCCGGGCGATGGGTTTTGACGCCGTATCCGCACGCGATTTGGGTCACTGCCCGATGGGAATACGGACCTAATGGCTGGCGATGGGCCACCGGACATTGGCGGTAGATTTAACCGCTTCCCTTAATTCGCAAGGAGGAAATTGAGCTCGGGTGAACTTGAGTCGTGGAGTTCGTTACCGACCGCCAGCCGCCGGAGCCTCTGCGCGGTAGAGATGCGTCTTGGTTCTCAGGAAGAAAGCGTTGCCCGAAGCGGCAGGCGAGGCCATAAAGCCATCCTCCAATTGATTCGTCACAATCGCAACGAATTCACGGCCCGGTTTGACCACGGTGGTTTTGCCCTCCTCGCTGAAGAAATACATCCGCCCGTCCGCATAGATGGGCGAAGCCTGGTATCCCCCGCCGATGCGTTCCGTCCAGACCACGTTTCCAGTCGCGGCTTCCACACAGCTTAGAAAACTTTCGTCAGACACCGTGTAGATATAACTATCCACCAGCAATGGCGACGCGCTTTTGCCGATGTGCGCGCCGAGTTTCCACACCACCTTCGAATCGGTCACATCGCCCTCGCCATCCGTCTTGACCGCCCACAATTCCGTCTTGCCGCGACCGGTGACGATGAAAGCCACGCCTTGATCAAACAACGGCACGGGCGCTACGGAAAAATCCCGGTGATGCACCTTCCAGATTTCCTTGCCCGTGCGCGGGTCGTAAGCATAAGCGGCCTTGGCGCCGGCGCTGAGCATTTGAGGCTTGCCGTCAACGATGACCACGCGCGGCGTGGAGTGCGCCTTCCGCAAATCTCCGGCAATCGAGCCCTGGCCGTCATCGTTCCAGGCGGCAGAGCGGTCGGTTTTCCAGACGGTTTTGCCGGTCTCCTTATCGAGCGCCACGACGTATTGCAGGTCAATTCCGTCCAGTGTGAGGATCAATAGATTCTCGAACAGGATGGGCGAGGAGGACGGGCCGCGGTAATGGCGGCAGGGCAGGTCATCGCGTTTCCAGACGACTTTGGCGGTCGCGGTGTCCAGGCAAGCCGTGCCGTAACTGCCGAAATGAACATACACGCGGCCTTTCTCGATCACCGGTGAAGGCGTGGCGTAAGCATTGACATTATTGCCGAGCGGTTCGGGCTTGTCGGTGTGAAACACCTTTTCGTTAAACAGAATTTTTCCCGTGTCCGCGTCCACGCAAATGGCAAAGAAGTCATGGCCATCCTCGGTTGCGGTGGTGAGCCAGACCTGGCCGTTCATGACCACCGGCGTGGACCAGCCGCGATAGGGAATTTCGGTTTTCCATTTGATGTTTTCCGTTTCACTCCAATGCAGCGGAAACCCAACCGGCTTGGCATCACCGGGCGCCGAGGCGTGGCCATCTGCCCAGGGGCCGCGAAATCCTGGCCAATCGGCGAGCGCCGACGAATGGCATAGTAAGAATAATGCGAGGAGAGAACCGGTAATGCGAATTTGCGTTGAGGCCGCCAACGCCGAGAAAATTATTCTGCCGAAATGACGCATGGATTCAGAATGTCATGGCCATTTCCGCAAGTCAAAGATTTTGGCCCCGAACTGCAGCAAATTGAAAAGACAATTGAGCCACAGATTTCACCGATTTCGCAGATTGGAAAAAATGGAATTTGTGTGCTGTTACGACGGATTGGTGGCAGTCAATGACGCGTGTAGTTAAGCGATAATTTCTGAATCTGTGAAATCTGTGAAATCTGTGGCCCTAATTCTATTGGGTTATGCGGCATCTCTATTCAAAGCTTCCGGCGTTGGGACCATCCCCTTGCTTGACAGCGGCGCGGGCAAACCTCATTTTTCTCTGACGGCACTTCGCAGACCGCGGGGTAAATTTTATGAATAAATTGCATAACCTGTTTGATTCGCTTCAAAAATTTGATCTGGGCAACGGCCGGCAAGGGTCGTTCTACTCGCTGCCCGCCCTGGAGAAGGCCGGCGTCGGGCCGATTTCCAAACTCCCGGTGTCCATCCGCATCGTGCTCGAGGCGGTGCTGCGAAATTGCGACGGCAAAAAGGTCGCCGAGAAGAATATCAAGGAACTCGCCCACTGGCTGCCCAAGGCCGGCCGCACCGAGGAAATCCCGTTCATTGTGGCGCGAATTGTCTTGCAGGATTTTACCGGCGTGCCGCTGCTGGTGGATCTCGCGGCGATGCGTTCCGCCGTGGCGCGCATGGGCAAGAACCCCAAAATCATCGAACCGCTCGTGCCGGTGGACTTGGTGGTGGACCATTCGGTGCAGGTGGATTTCGCCGGCAGCGCGGATGCGATGGGCAGGAATTTGGATTTCGAGTTTCATCGCAATCGCGAGCGTTACCAATTTTTGAAATGGGGCATGCAGGCGTTCGAGACGTTCAAGGTCGTGCCGCCGGGCATCGGCATCGTGCATCAGGTGAATCTCGAATATCTCGCGAAGGGCGTCTTGTCATCGGCCAACGGAGTTTATTATCCCGACACGCTCGTCGGGACGGATTCGCATACCACGATGATTAACGGGATCGGAATCGTGGGCTGGGGCGTCGGCGGCATCGAGGCGGAGGCGGGAATGCTCGGCCAGCCGGTTTATTTTTTGACGCCGGATGTCGTGGGCGTCCATGTCACGGGCGCGTTGCGCGAAGGCGTTACGGCGACGGACCTGGCGCTGACGGTGACGCAAATGTTGCGCAAGGCGAAAGTGGTCGGGAAGTTTGTGGAATTTTACGGGCCGGGCGCGGCGGCGCTGCCGGTGGTGGACCGGGCGACGATCGCCAACATGGCGCCGGAATATGGCGCGACGATGGGCTTTTTCCCGATTGATGAGGAGTGCGTGAATTATCTGCGGGCGACGGGCCGCAGCGAGGCGCATTGCAAACTTTACGAGAATTATTATCGCGCGCAGGGCTTGTTCGGAATTCCGAAAAAAGGCGACATCGCGTATTCGGTGGATTTGGAACTGGACTTGAATGCCGTCGTGCCCAGCGTCGCCGGGCCCAAGCGTCCGCAAGACCGCATCGAATTGCCGAAATTGAAATCGGAATTCATCAGCGCCTTTTCCAAGCCGGTGACCGAAAATGGTTTTGGCAAGAAGCCCGAGGAACTGGCCTTGCGTGTGACGGTGGATACTCGCGCTCATGTGGATGTGGAAACCGCCCCTCACCACATTCAGGTGAAGGCGCGGATGACGCCGAGTGAATCCGAGATGCGCTCGGAACATCCCACGCCTGACACCGCAGAGGATGTGCCGGCCACGGCTTTTCCCAAAGTGGAGGCGCACATTGGGCACGGGAGTGTCCTGATCGCGGCCATCACCAGTTGCACGAACACCTCGAATCCGAGCGTGATGCTCGCGGCGGGTTTGCTGGCGAAGAAAGCGGTTGAAAAAGGATTGAAGCCGAACCGCGCCGTGAAGGCTTCACTCGCTCCCGGCTCGCGGGTGGTGACGGATTATTTGACCAAGACGGGATTGCAGCCGTATCTGGATCAACTCGGCTTCAATCTCGTGGGTTACGGTTGCACCACGTGCATCGGCAATTCCGGGCCGCTCGCGGCGCCCATCGAGGAGGCTATTGTGAAGAACGATCTCGTGGCGGCGGCGGTGCTTTCAGGCAATCGCAATTTCGAGGCGCGGGTGCATCAGAACATCAAGGCGAACTTTTTGATGTCGCCGCCGCTGGTGGTGGCGTTTGCCCTGGCCGGCCGCGTGGACATTGACTTGAACCACGAGCCGATTGGCAAAGGGAAGAACGACCAGCCGGTGTTTCTCAAGGACATCTGGCCGACGCTCAAGGAAATCCGCGATCAGATGCAACTGGCGTTGAAGCCGGAAATTTTCCAGAAGCTCTACCGTGATTTCGCCGGGCAAAATCCCAAGTGGAACGAAATCCCCTCCAGCACGGGCAATGTGTACGAGTGGGACACGAAGAGCACCTATATTCAAGAGCCGCCGTTCTTCACTAATTTCAATTTGCAGCCGGGCGAGATCCGGGAAATCAAGGGCGCGCGCGCGCTGGGAATTTTTGGCGACAGCGTGACGACCGACCACATTTCACCGGCGGGCAATATCAAGAAAACTTCCCCGGCGGGAAAATATCTGATCGAGCACGGCGTGGATTACGCGGATTTCAACAGCTACGGTTCGCGGCGCGGCAACGACCGCGTCATGACGCGCGGGACATTCGCCAATGTGCGCATCAAAAACCTGATGGTTCCCGGCGTGGAAGGCGGCGTGACGAAGTCGCCTGGGAACGGCGTGGTGGCGAGTATTTTTGACGCGGCGATGGAATTCGCGGCGAACAAAACGCCGTTGATTGTTCTGGCCGGGCAGGAATATGGCACGGGGAGTTCGCGCGATTGGGCGGCCAAGGGAACGAATTTGCTCGGCGTGAAAGTGGTGGTGGCGCAGAGTTTCGAGCGGATTCACCGTTCGAACCTGGTCGGCATGGGCGTGCTCCCGCTGCAATTCAAGGAAGGCACGACGGCGCAGACTTTGAAGCTCGACGGCACGGAAACCTACGACGTGCTCGGCCTGGGCGCGGACCTCAAGCCGCAACAGGACCTGACTTTGCGCATCACCCGCGCCAACGGTCACGTCGAAAATATTTCAGCCCGCTGCCGCATAGATACGCCCATCGAGATTGACTACTACCAGCACGGCGGCATTTTGCCTTATGTGTTGAGGCAGTTGGTGGCGTGAGGAATTTACGATTTACGCGTTGTTTGGTGTCCACGCTTTAGCGTGTTCCCTGCAACTAACAGCCTGAAGGCTGGACACCAAACAACACTCGCCGAGCTGACGTGATAGAAGTGACTTTCAAATCTCTACAAACGCATTCTTGCGTGCAATTTAAAAAGTACATTCAACGCTGGTTCGGGATTCAAATTGGTTTACATGAAACGAACCATTGAAATCGCCGCGAAGGTCATCGCCAAGGCGGACCCGGAGCATCCGGCGGACGCGGTGTTGCGGGCGGAATTGAAGAACGCGAAGGGCATCACGCGCAATGATGGCGGGGTGATCAGCGAAATGGTGTTTGCCTATTACCGCTGGCTGGGCTGGCTGAATCAAAAAAGTTCGATTGCGGAACAGCTTGAGGAAGCGGTGGAACGCAACCGCGATTTTCAAAACAATCCCGACCTCATTTCCGCGCCGGAACTTCAACGGGCGATTCCGGGGTGGGTGAAAGAGCAGTTGGAGGTTTCGCCGGAATGGTTGCGCGCCCTGCAACTGGAGCCGAACATCTGGCTGCGCGCGCGTCCCGGAAAGGGCAGGGGACTGGCCGAGCGGTTGGGCGAATGCTGGGTGCGCGGCGAGGGTTTGCTCGCGGATGCGCTGCGTTACGACGGCGCGGAGGATTTGTTTCGCACGGCGGAATTTCATGCGGGAGAATTTGAATTGCAGGACCTCAGCTCGCAGGCCGTCGGCTGGATGTGCCATCCGCAACCGGGCGAAACCTGGTGGGACGCCTGCGCGGGCGAAGGCGGGAAGGCATTGCATCTTTCTGATTTAATGCGCAATCAGGGCTTGCTTTGGGCGAGCGACCGGGTGGCGTGGCGTTTGCAGAAGTTCAAGCGTCGGGCCGCGCGCGCGAAAGTTTTTAATTATCGCGCGGTGCTGTGGGACGGCGGCGCGAAGTTGCCGACGAAAACCAAATTCGACGGCATCCTGGTGGACGCGCCCTGCAGCGGGTTGGGAACCTGGCAACGGAATCCGCAAGCGCGCTGGACGACCACATTGCGGGACGTGAATGAGTTGGGCGCGGTGCAGCAGGCATTGCTGGCGAATGTGGTGGCCGCATTGAAGCCAGGCGGCAGGCTGATTTATTCAGTATGCACTTTGACGAAAGCCGAGACGACGCAAGTGGCCGAGGCCATCTCAGGAATATTCGCGGATTTGAAGCCGCTAAGTTTTCAGAATCCCTTAAAGCCGGATGAACCTGCAACGAACAGTTTATGGCTCTGGCCCCAGACGTCGCAGGGGAACGGAATGTTTATCTGCGGCTGGACGAAAATTCAGGAACAGGCCTAATTCGAGCGATAATAATCGTCTGGATTTAGGACAGTGCTGTCATCAAAACGTTTATTGGGCCCGGCGGAGCGGACCAGGATGCCTTCGCCCGAAAAGTAGATGCGCAACGGCGTGCCCCACGGATCCACGAATTCGCCCTTGTTATTCAGGTCCTGTTTGCGACCCACGAGGATGATCAGATTCCTCGCGTTATGCCCCTGGAGCGCGGCGGCCACTTCCGCGTTGTTGCCAACGGGATAGGAACCTACGCGTTCTTTATATTGCTGGAGCGCGTAAAAAAGGTTGTCCACATTCTCGTTAAAGGCGGCCGTGCGGGCATTGACCCGCCACGAGTTGTAGGATTGCACCGCCCACCAACCCCCGGCGACAATGGCCAGAAGACATACGATCGCAATTATCTTTTTCATCAGGCTCACTAACAGCAAACGGAATGCCAAAAAATGGTTGGATAATTGCCAAAGCTAATTTCCCACCGGCGTGTGCTTCCCCCCTCATCCCATCCTTCTCCCCCAATGGGGGAGAAGGATGGGATGAGGGGGTGACGGAAACCACCGAAGATCAAGCGCCGCAACAAATGCAACCGACTGCCGGTAAGAATCTCACCCGGCAGTTCTCGGCGCGGCGGTGCTTTGACGCAGGATGATCTCCGCGCGGATGCGTTTGCTTTCGGGCCGTTCCCGGCGGAGAAGTTGGAGCATCGAATCCATCGCGGCGGCGCCGAGCCGGTATTTCGGCTGGCGGATCGTGGTCAGCGGCACGCGAAAATATTCGCTCGTTAGAAAATTGCCGAAGCCGACCACGGAAAGTTGCTCGGGAATCTTGAGGCCCTGGTTCAAAAAAAAGTTCGCGCAACCGATGGCCACCGAATCATTCACCGCCTGGATCGCGGTGGCGTGGGCGGATTCGTTGGCGAATTGCAGCGCCGCCTTGGCCCCGTCCTCGATGGTGCTGCCCGCCTGAAAAATCAAACGGTCCTCGACCTCCAGATTCGCCGCCCGCATGGCGCGCCCGAAACCCTCGAAGCGCTCCTGCGACCAAGGCGCGGATTGCGGCCCGGCGAAAAAAGCGATGTGCTTGTGGCCGAGTTGCAACAGGTGTTGCGTCATCGTGTAACTGGCCTCGACATCGTCGGATTGCACGTTCACGAACTGCTGGCAAAACGGCGCGGTGTGGCCGAGAATCACCACCGGTGTGCCGCGGGCCTGCAGCGTTTGATAAATCGGCGCGTCCGGTCGCAGCCGGTGAACGGGCGAAATGAACAGTCCATCCACGCGCCGCGAAAGGAGCCGCTGGATGCTCGTCGCCTCGCGCTCCTCCTGGTTCAGCGTGTGCGCGAGAATGATTTCGAAGCCGAGTTCGTGCGCGCGTTCCTCGATGGACAGCAACACGCGCGCGAACGTGGGATCGGTGATGGCCGGAATGATCACGCCCAAAAAACGGCTGTGGCGCGTGCGGAGACTTTGCGCGTTGGTGTCCGGCGTGTAGCCCATCTGCTGGGCGAGCAATTTCACACGCGCCTTGGTTCCAGCGGAAATGTCCGGCGCGTCCCGCAGCACCTTGGATACCGTCATCACCGAGACGCCCGCGCGTTTAGCGATGTCAATCAGGCGAATCATGGCAGAAAAAGCGCATTAAACATTATCTCCGCTCCAATGAAGTTTGCGCCGCAGCGTGTCAAAAAACGAACTGCCCGCCAGCCGCAACAAGCGGATGGAATGCCGGCTGCGCTGGATCGTGACGCTCTCCTCCGCCACGAGTTCGCTGATGCGCTGGCCGTCGGCGCTCAGGATGGTTTCGGGCCGCTGGCTGATCACCTTCACCTGGATGCGCGAATTCAGGCTCACGATGACCGAGCGATTGGAAAGCGTGTGCGGACAAATCGGCGTCAGCTCAAAAACCTCCGCCTGCGGATGCACCACCGCGCCGCCGGCGGAAAGCGCGTAGGCCGTCGAGCCCGTCGGCGAACTGACCACCAACCCGTCGCAGCGGTACCGCGTCAATTGCTCGCCATCCACGTCCACTTCCAGGGCGATCAGCCGCGAATCAATTCCGCGGCTGATGACGAAATCGTTCAGCGCGCATTTGTGGATCAGCTTGCCCTGGGCGCGGCCCGTCACTTCAATCAGCGCGCGCGATTCGAGCGCGAAATCCCCGTTCCAGACGCGGCGCAACGCCAGCGGCATTTCCTTCGAGGAACCCGCCGTGAGAAAACCCAGCCCGCCGATATTGATGCCCAGGATGGGCGTGGGCGAACCGGCGGTTTCATTGGCCACGCGCAGCATCGTGCCATCGCCGCCGAAAACCAGCAGCAAATCCACCGCCGCCGTCAGCGCGGTCGCGTCCGGATAAACGCCGGATTTGAAGGCCGCCAGTTGCGCCGTCGCGGCGTCGCTGAACACCTGCCGGCCGGTGCGCGCGACGAGCCGCGCGGCCTCGGTGACCACGCTCCGCGCGGAAACCTTTTCCCAGTTTCCGATCAAGCCGACCCGCTTAATTGCTTTCGCCAGTTTTTTCAATCAAAGCAAAAAATTCCCGATTACCCGCCGGGCCGAGCAACGGCGACGCCGTCGAACCGCGCCACGCCAGTTGGGGCCGCCCGCGCGCGAACGCCTCGATTTCACCCAGCACCCGGGCGTGAATGGCGGGATCCGTGATCACGCCCTTGCCTTTGTCCGCCTCGGCTTTGCCCGCTTCAAACTGGGGTTTGATCAGGGCCACCATCCTACCCGAAGGCCGCAGTAATGCAATCGCAACAGGAATAATGCGATTCAGCGAAATGAACGAGCAGTCAATCACCACCAAATCCACCGGGCTGAATGAAACTGGCGCAGATGAAACCGGCGTGGATGAAACCGGCGTGGACGCAACGGTAAGCGCCGCTCCGGCTTTTGCTTCCCCCTCGCCCCGTGAGGAACGAGCGGGGAGAGGGCTGGGGAGAGGGGTCCCACTTTTAGACTCAAGAGCCGCTTGAAACCGCGATCTCTTCTCCCTCTCCGCTCCCTCCGAGGGAGGGGAGAGGGCAAGGGTGAGGTGAGGGCCTTTCTTACATAACACATCAATAGCCGCTTGAAACCTTGCCGGAGTGAGATCGCGCGCGTTCATTTTTTCCATCACCACCACGCGCGGGTCCTGGCGCAACTTCCACGCCAGTTGCCCGTGGCCGACATCCACCGCATAAACCCGCGCCGCCCCATGCTGCAACAAACAATCCGTGAATCCGCCCGTGGAAGCGCCGAGATCAACGGCCGTTTGACCGGTCACATCCAATTGAAAATATTGCAACGCATGCTCCAACTTGAGGCCGCCGCGGCTGACATATCTTTCCACCGAAGTGAGCGCGATGATGTCGGCGGGCAGTACGCGGTCGCTGGCTTTGCGGGCGGGTTGCTGGTTGACGACGACCTGTCCGGCCATGATGGCGCGGCGGGCTTTCTCGCGACTTTCGCACAAGCCCCGTTCGACCAACGCTTGATCCAGGCGGTTACCAGCCATGTTGCAAGCGCATTATGGAAAACTCCCGGCGCGGTGACAACTCCGGCTTTTTGAAGTCCCAAAAAATTGAAGGCCCGGAGAACCGCGAAATACGCGAACTACAATCTATCCGGCGGCAATTCCAACTGACGAAATCAAACGGTCGCGGAAATCGTCGAGCGCTTCGGATTGGGGCGCGAGCAAGTCCCGTAGATTGTAGAAACGATTGGTGGTGGGTGATTTTTCATGCGCCTTGGCGAGATCAAGGTTCGGAACATTGTAGATGGTCCAAAACTCAACGAAGCCGCGTTGCTTGGCGCTTTGGTGGCTTTTCTCGGCCTCGCCGAGGCGATTCCAGATATTGGATTGATCCGCGCCTCCCTTGATCTCTATGGCAATAATGTTGCGTCGTGATTTTTTTGAGGCTTCTTCGACGACGATAATATCCGGATCATTCGAGAAGGCGATAATGACCGTGCGCGCCGAGGCATTCCGGAGTTCGAGTTTGGTCGGCGTTTCTCTTTCAACGGCATGCGCCATGAGGGAATGGATCAGCTCGAAAACGGCTTGCGTCGCGAGCTTGCCAATCTTGGTGTTATTGCAGCCCCGAAGCTGGGGGCCAAGCGTGAGCAGCGTGAGATCGTCGAGCAAATCGAGGGAGAGCCTCTCCGGCCCAATTTCATGCAACAATTCGGATGCGCCTGATGCGAACGCGCGGCAGAGATCGGCAAGCTCCGGTCGGACGCGGGCGGAGATTTTGCCTTTCTCCTCCATTGCCTTGAAGCGGCCAAGTTTGCCTTTGTTGAAAAACTCCTTCTGACTAAATCCGAGCAGTAGCCGGTAATAGCCGAGCAACCTTGGGTTGGCAATAAGAAGCGCGGGCACAGGGAACAGGAATTCGCCGCGGAGACCGAGGCTGGCAAGCCGCTGAAGATCATCTGCGGGCGCGAACGCGTCGAGTTCCCCGTTTAGGGTACCGAGTGGGATTTCGCTGATCGTCTTGGACAAGGCCTGCTGAAGATACAGGCGGCGAAAAGCTTCCAGCGCCGTGGCCATGTTCACCTGAAGATTCGAGGAGGGTAGATTCACACTCATATTCTGGTTCCGCACGGCGATGTCCGTTCAGCATTCTGCCGATTGCCGGTTTTTGGAGCAGGGATGCGGCTTCAACGACATAAGCCGGGTTCAATTCTATGCCGATGTAACGCCGACCAAGTCGTTCAGACACGAGGCCAACCGTGCCCGAGCCGAAGAAGGGATCGAGCACGAACTCGCCGGGGTCGGTCGAGGCGAGGATACATGGCTCGACGAGAGCCTGCGGGAAGGAGGCAATATGTGTGCTGCCGGAATTCAAAGTGTTGATGTTCCAAACCGTTCGGCGATTGCGCGTACCGCCATCGCCCGCCGGCTCCTTCACTGCTTCATGGTGGTAGCGATAGCGCTCGGCCTTGGTGAGCATGAAAAGATATTCATGCGCGCGGGTCGGACGGTCTTTCACACTCTCGGGAGTCACATTTGGTTTGTGCCATATGATGTCGCTGCGGAGAAACCACCCGTTGTCTTGCAGAGCCAGCGCCAGCCGCCACGGGATGCCAAGCAAATCCTTATCCTTCAGTCCCGGCGGATTGTCCGGGCGCACGTTCATTGCGCGGTTCGGATTTTTCTTGTCCGGCGCGCGCCATCCCCGATTGCCGCTCGTGTAGCCATCGCCAATATTGAGCCAGAGAATGCCGTCTGGTTTGAGGACACGATTCACCTCGGCAAAAACATTGGTCAAGGCCTGAATGAAGCCTGCGAGCGTTGGCTCCAAGCCGATTTGTCCGGCAATGCCATAGTCGCGCAAGCCCCAGTACGGCGGGGAAGTAACCACGCACTGCACGGACTCGCTGGGCAACCGGCTCAGCGCGAAATGCACATCGCCCTCGATCACAACGGAATCTGAAAGATCAAGTGGGCTTGGTGAAAGAAGTTTTACGGTATGCATTGACTCCGAGAATCGTAGGAGGAACGCCGGGGATTGTCACGTCTGATCGTAGCTGACATTTCGAAAATCAAAAGTGGCGGCCGGATGTGTCCCTAACTGGACAACTGGAAATTAGCCGGACACATCATGTCTGGTAAACCGCAAATTAAAATTTTGTCCCGCAGGGACAATGGAATCCACCGATCGCTTTCCGTTGTCCCATTCGGGACAAATGAATTCTTGCTGATCCTTCCAGCCACGTTGTGGCTGGCAAATTTCCTTTGTCGCTCCGCGACACAGGATACGGTCAGTGTGCAGGCGCATTATGGAAAACTCCCGGCGCGCTGACAACCCCGGCGTTACAAACGGGTGCGATTTAGACTGAGGGTCAAGTCTTAGCGCGTCGGGTTTCAACAACCTCGAAGAGGATGCGGAACAAAGCCCAAGGTTGTTGTCGCTCTGCGACTCAGGACAAGGCCGGGATGGGAGCGAATGCAAAACGCATTCTCTTTCCCGCACTTTTTTTCGCAACCTGACCGTCTGCCACAGGGATTGGGCTATTGCGCGCTGCTACTCCGGGATGGTTTGAACAACTGAAAGCATCCGAAGATTCCCTTGCCTCTTGTTTAAGTTATTTATTATAAATGATTTAGGAATGCTATCATTGAGGCGTTATTGTCACCGTTATTGCTTACGTAACATATTGCAAATCAATATATCGGACACCTTACGGACGATTACGGTCGGTATCGCCCGGCAGTTTCTAGCTTTTGTGCTCGGCGTAGAGGCGGGCTTGGGCTTCGCGGTAGCTGAGGAGGAAGAAATCGTTGTCGGCCACGGACTTTTCGATCAATTGCTTGAGGAGGAAAAGTTCGGAGGCGTTGATGACGGAGGTCACGCTTTGCTGGAAGGCCTGCATCGGCGTGAAGGTCTGAAACGACGAGCCGAGCAAAATGATGGTGGAATGCCGGCGCTGGCTCATCGGCATGTTCTGAATGGTGTGCAGCGTGGTGTTCTCCTCGATGGAATTGGCGGCAAACAATTCCTCGAGGATGACTACCTGGTAACGGATCTGCGTAAACCGGATGAGAAAATCGCTATGAGTCGCGGCGGTGTGGACCTTGTAGCCAAGTTCCTGCAAGGAAGCCTTGGCGGTCTCCATCCATTCGGGCGTGGAGAACGCGAGCAAGGCGGGCTTGTCCGCTGCGCTTATGAAATCAAATTCGTCGCCCATGTTATTATTTCAGTTTGAGCGTCGCCGGTATCGGCGGCGGGGCGGATTTGCCGGCCGCGGCGGCGGGCTTCATCCGCAAGCCATTCAGGCCGCTGGTGCTTTCGCCGCGGGATTTTTTCATGTTGTCAATGGCGCGGGTCACGGGGCCGCGTTTCGAGCAGTAGAGCATGGCGGTTTCCTCGTTGATGATGCCCTGCTCAAAGGCCTCGACGGCGGCGGCGTCGAACGTGCGCCAGCCGAACGACATGCTCGACTCGATGATTTCGTAAAAGGTTTTGCCTTCGCTTTCGCCCTGCACGATGGTTTCCTTCGTGCGCAAATTGGAGCCCATGATTTCCAGCATGGCGTGGCGGCCGCCGCCGTTTTTTGGGACGAGGCGTTGGCTGACGACCCAGCGCAACGTATCGGCGAGGCGCAGGCGGATTTGTTCCTGTTCCTCGGTTTCAAACATACCGAGAATACGGTTGATGGTCTGGCCGGCGTCCACGGTGTGCAGCGTGCTGAGCACCAAGTGGCCGGTTTCCGCGGCGCTCAAGGCGATTTTGACTGTGTCGCGATCGCGCATTTCGCCGACGAGAATGACCTTGGGCGCCTGGCGCAACGCGGCGCGGAGGCCGTTGGCAAAACTGTCGAAGTCCGTGCCCAATTCGCGCTGATTGAAAGTGGCCTTGTGATGCGGATGCACGAACTCCACGGGGTCTTCCAGCGTGATGATATGAATCGCCTTGGTGCGGTTGAATTCGTTGAGCACGGCGGCGAGCGTGGTGGACTTGCCGGAACCCGTCGCGCCGGTGACGAGCACCAGGCCGGTTTTTTCGCGCGGGATCTGGTTGATGATCTCCGGCATGTGGAGGTCTTCGAGCGTCGGGATTTTGGTGTTGAGTTTGCGGAGGACAATGGAGTAATTGCCGCGCTGCGAAAAAATGTTGATGCGGAAACGGGCCTTGTCCATCACGGTGTACGCGGCGTCGCACGAACCCGTGCGGAGCAGGTCCTTGATGTGCCACTGGTTTTCGCCGATCAAATTGAGCGCGATCATTTCGGTCTGATACGGCGTCAGTTTTTCAATCGGCGGATCGCAGGCGACGGGCACCAGTTCGCCGGCGGATTCAACCTGGAGCGGTTTTTCGACCGTGAAAATCAGGTCGGAAACCTCCGCGGCGGAATCCAGCATTGTGGAGAGGATGTGATCCAGTTCAGGCCGGCGCATAAATTATTGGCGTTAAACCTCGTCCTCGTCGGGCGGGTTCGTGAGGAAGCTGCGGAATTTCTTTTTATCGAGCGATTTCTCGTAGGCCTCCTCCGGCGAAATGCGCTTCATCCGCAGGTGCTCCATGATGGCATCGTCAAGCGGTTGGTTGCCGTGCTTCTTGCCGACTTGAATCATGCCGGGAATCTGGTGCGTCTTGCCTTCGCGGACCAGGTTGGCGATGGCCGTGGTGAAAATGAGGATTTCCAGGGCGGCGACGCGGCCCTTTTTGTCAATGCGTTTGAAAAGATTCTGGGCGACGATGCCTTTGAGCGCTTCAGAAAGCGTGGCGCGGATTTTGTTCTGCTGTTCGGCGGGGAAAACGTCAATGATACGGTCAACCGTCTTGCCGGCGCTCTGAGTGTGCAGCGTGCCGAAAACCAAGTGACCCGTGCTCGCCGCGGTGATGGCCAGCTCGATCGTTTCCAAATCGCGCAACTCGCCGACGAGAATCACGTCCGGGTCTTCGCGCAACGCGCCGCGCAACGCGGCCGCAAAAGATTTGGTGTGGACGCCGACTTCGCGATGGTTGATGAGCGAGTTCTTGCTTTCGTGGACGAATTCGATCGGGTCTTCGACGGTGATGATGTGGTCGCGACGGTTCTTGTTGGCGTAATCAACCATCGCGGCGAGCGTGGTGGATTTGCCGGAGCCGGTGGGTCCGGTGACCACAACCAGACCTTTGTGGAGCATGCAAAGTTTTTTGAGGACCGGCGGCAGCGGTGCGTCGAACTTTTCGAAATCCTCGAACGAAAGCACGCGGCTGGGGATTTGCCGGAACACGGCGGCGACGCCGTTTTTCTGGTTGAAAAAGTTCGCGCGGAAACGGGAGATGTTCGGAATCTCGTAGCCGAAGTCAACGTCGCCGGTTTCTTCAAAGAGTTTGATCTTATATTCCGGCGCGATTTCGTACAGCATCATTTTCAGACTATCGCTTTCCAACGGAGGATAATCCACGCGGTGCAACTCGCCATTGATGCGCAGCATGGGAGGGTTGCCCGAAGAAAGGTGCAGGTCCGAAGCTTTCTGCTCGAACATTAAATTGAAGAAGGCATCGATTTTCGCCATATATCAAGCAATACTTGAGCAGGACTCATGCCCAAAGCTGACGGCGGGTCCCCGGAATTCGCCTGAAATGAGCAATATGCGCCAAATCCTAAGGGAAGAGCTTGCCCGCCACAGTCCCATTTCATTTGCGCGCTTCATGGAGCTGGCTCTGTATTGTCCCAATTTTGGATACTATGAGCAATTGGACGCGTCGCCGGGACGGCAGGGAGATTTTTATACCAGTGTCAGCGTCGGCGGACTCTTCGGCGAACTGCTCGCAAATCAGTTTGCCGAAAGGCTGGCGACAATGCCGGCCGAGAGCCGGCAGATTGTCGAGGCTGGTGCCCATGACGGTCGGTTGGCCGTGGATATTTTGCGGCGCTTGCGGAGCGCGCAGCCGGAAGTATTCAAGTCTGTGGAATACTGGATTTTGGAACCGTCCGCCAATCGCAGGAAAAGTCAGGAAAAGACTCTCGGCGACTTGGTGGAAAAAGTCCGCTGGTTTGAATCTTGGAGCGCCCTGCCGCCGGGCGGAATCAATGGAGTCATCTTCGCCAATGAATTGCTCGACGCCATGCCGGTGCATCGGCTCGGTTGGGATGCTGTAAATCAAAAATGGTTCGAGTGGGGTGTGGCATTGAATGGGGATGCGTTGATTTGGACGAAGGTTGTGGCCGATCTGGATTCGTTCCATTCCGCACTCCGCACTCCGCATTCCGCATTCCTTGATTTGCCGAGGGAGTTGCTGGCTGTGTTGCCGGATGGGTTCACGACGGAGGTGTGCCCGGCGGCGGTGAATTGGTGGCGGCAGGCAGCGCGGGCGTTGAAGGCGGGTAAGCTCATCACGTTTGATTACGGCCTCGAAGCGGAACAATTTTTCACGCCGGAGCGCAAAGAGGGGACGTTGCGGGCTTATCATCAGCATCGGCAAAATGGTGAGTTGTTGGCCCGGCCCGGCGAGCAGGACATTACGAGCCAGGTGAATTTCACCGTGATTCGTGAAGCGGGTGAAGCCGAGGGTTTGCAGACAGAAGCCTTCCTCACTCAGGCGCGTTTTTTGACGGGAGTCGTGCGGCGCGAGCTTGAAAAAAATCCCTCGTCGCAAGAATGGACTCCGGGCCGCACCCGGCAATTTCAAACGCTCACCCATCCCGAACTCATGGGTCGCGCGTTTCAGGTTTTGATCCAAGCGCGGTGAATGGCGCTTAGTCCTATTTGGATTGCAATTCATAGTTCAGCACGGACAGCGAATAAATCGCGGCCGTCTCGCTGCGCAAAACCAGCCGGCCCAGCGTAATGGGCAGCACGCCGGCCGATTTAACGGCGCTCATTTCAGCCGGGGTGAAATCGCCTTCGGGGCCGACCCATACGCAGACCGTTTTGGGCAGGCGCTTTTTTTCCGAATGGAACGTTTTGAAATATTCGCGCGGATGCCGGCAATCGCTCTGCAATGAAGCGATCAACGGCAGCTCAAATTTCTCGCCGCGCGCCAGGTAAGCTTTCGGGGTCAGCGGCGCTTCGATTTGCGGCAACCAGGCCGAGCCGCATTGTTTGATCGCCTCGATGGCGGTGAGCCGCCATTTTTCGACTTTTGACGCGGCGCTTTCTTCGTCCAATTGCGTCGTGACGCGGTCCGACAACAGCGGGACGATGCAATGCGCGCCCAACTCCACGGCCTTTTGCAGAATGCTCTCGAAAATTTTGCCCTTGGGAATCGCCTGCACCAAAGTGATGTGATACGGCAGCGGCGGCACGGCATTGCGCTGCACGACAGTGAGCTTCAATTGCCCATGGTCCGGCTTTTCAACTTCGCACAGCAATTCCTGCCCGGCGCCGTCCAGAACCATCAAACGCTCCCCGTGCCGCACGCGCAGAACATTCACGGCATGATGCGCCTCGCCTTCCATCAATATCAAATTCCGGTCCTTGCATTGCGCTGGCGGGAGGTAAAAGCGGTGCATGAAAAAGTGACTCAACTAAACAGGTTCTTCGCCTTGTCAAAAAAGCTTTGCGAGATCGGATTGACGGTTTCATCGCACAACTCGGCGAACTCCTGCAACTTGGCCTTTTGCGCGTGGTTCAAATGCGACGGCACCTCGACATTCACGCGCACATGCAAATCCCCCGTGCCATAGCCCTGGATGTTTTTGACGCCCTTGCCCTTCAGGCGGAACAGCGTGCCCGGCTGCGTGCCGGCGGGAATTTTAATATGCGTCTTGCCGCTGAGCGTGGGGACTTCGATTTCCGCGCCGAGCGCCGCCCGCACAAAACTCACGGGCACTTCGCAAATCAGATCATCGCCATCGCGCTGAAAAATCTCGTGCGGCTTGACGTGCAGCACCACGTAAAGATCACCCGAGGGCAGACCGCGTAATCCCGCTTCGCCATTTCCCGCCGAGCGAAGTTGCGAACCGGTGTCCACACCCGCCGGTATGCGCAACATGATTTTGGTCATCCGTTCATGGCGGCCGTTTCCGTGGCAAACCTTGCACGGCTTGTCAATGATCCGCCCCGCGCCCTCGCATTGCGGGCAAATCTGCCGGATGCGCAAAATGCCACGCATGGTCAGCACCTGACCGTGCCCGGCGCAAGTCGGGCAAACCTTGTTTTTCGAACCGGGTTCGCCGCCCGAGCCGTGGCAGGTTTCGCAACGGTCTTGCTTGTTGATGGTGATTTCCTTTTCGCAGCCATTGGCGGCTTCCTCGAAGGAGATTTCCATGTCGTAGCGCAGGTCCGCGCCGCGTTGGGACTGCGCGGATTCCGAGCGTCCGCCGCCGAAGAGATCCTCGAAAATGCCGCTGCCAAAAACCTCACGGAAAATATCGCTGGCATCGTGGAAGCCTCCGGCGCCGCGTCCGCCGCCGCGCATGCGCGGATCGAAAGCCGCGTGGCCGTATTGGTCATACGCCGCGCGCTTTTGCGGATCGCTCAACGCCTCGTAAGCCTCGCCGAGTTCCTTGAACTTATCCTCAGCCGCCTTGTCGCCCGGATTTTTGTCCGGATGATATTTCACGGCCAATTTCCGGTAAGCCTTCTTGATCTCCTCGACCTCGACGGCGCGTTCCACGCCGAGGACCTCGTAATAATCACGTTTGGCCATGGCTCTAAGCGGCGGGTTTCCTGGCCACGATCACGGTGGCGGGGCGAATCAATCGGTCGCGCAATTTATAACCTTTGCGCAGTTGCTGCAAAACCTGCCCCTCGGGGACGTCCTTCGATTCCTGCTGCGAAACCGCTTCGTGCCAGTTCGGGTCGAAAGGTTTGCCGGTGGCGTCCACTTCCTCCAGGCCCGTTTCCGCTAGGGCGGCGCGCAACTGCTGGTGAATCATGTTCACGCCGGTTTGCAGCGATTGCGCCGTCGAGTTTTGATTCTGGGCGGCCGCGGTCAGCGCCATGTCCAGGTTATCCAGCACGGGAATCAGTTTCTTGAACACCGATTCGTTGGCGAACTTGAGGGCTTCCTCACGCTCGCGCTGGGCGCGTTTCTTGAAATTCTCCAAATCGGCCGTCACGCGCAGCAGGCGTTCCCAGTTTTCATCCGCCTTCGCGGCGCGGATCTTCAGCGCCTCGAGTTGCTCCGGCGTGAATGATTCCGGCGCGGCGCCATCGGCAGCGGTTCGCGCCTCGTCCAGTTCAGTGTCGGTCGTTGTTCTAGCTTCAGCCATGGTATAATCCGTTCTAAGCGAGGTTCCATTGGAACATCGTCGTTTAGAATATATGATGTTTGGTTGGCGGGCAACTGCGTATTGAGCGCCGTTTGGAAGCGAATTTTTGGGAAAGCTCCAAGCGTCCAAGCTCCAACATCCAGAGAAACACCAAGCTCGCAAGCCCCAATTTGGAGGTTGAAGTTTGGAGCTTCTCTGGAGCTTGGATGTTGGACGCTTGGAGCTTTCTTAATTGTTGAACGCCTGGAGCTTATGCTCCGCAGAAAAAACTTCTGCTCAGGAAGCGATTCGAGCCGAAATTAAGCGAATTTATCCGAATTTAAGCGGTACGGCGATTGTGGCACAACGGGTTGCATCTGCGACTTTTTGCGACAATTCGGTTTTTCCGAACTTGCTTCTGTAGCCGCCTCTCATGCGATGATGGCAAGGAACACCAGCCTCCTGCGAGGACAAACTAGCGCAGAAATGCAATTTTGCAAGACATTACACCTTGAGGTCGTCGTGGGGCGCACTTTGACACACGCACCAAGCGCAAATCTTCTCCCCCGCGAGGAACGAGCGGGGCGAGGGTCGGGGAGAGAATTCCCCGAATGATTTCGCGCATTGACGCCCTGAAACTGCGAGATCTTCTCCCTCTCCGCTCCCTCCGAGGGAGGGGAGGGTTGGGGTGAGGTGAGGGTGCGGACCAACCACCCCTCTCCCTAACCCTCCCCCATTCGTCCCTCATGGGGGGAGGGAACCAGACTGCAACATCCGTTGGTGCGGGTGTCAAGTTGCGCCCGTCGTCGTGGGGGGAACGGCCTGCCGTGGTGGTTGATTTTGGTAGCGGAAATCGCGCTGCGATTTCCCCGCCCGAGTCAGCGAGGGCGGGACGTATGTCACGGGGAGCGCGTTTGATCACGGGTTTGTTCCGTCGCCTGACGCTTCGCTCGGCGACGGGGCTGGCGCAGCGCGCCAGCCCCACCAAGAACAGCGAACGGACATCACTTTAGTCCCACCACTTGCTGGAATTCCGGCGTGTTGCTGATCCCCGCGAAGCGCGGGTCGGCGCGGATGGTCAGGAGCAGGTTGGAAGCCTTGGGGTTTTGCGCGAGCCGCTTGGCATTCTCATCCACGGAGACCTTCAGGTCCTTGTAGGCTTCGGACGCTTTGCCGACGGCGATTTTCATGGCGGCCAGATCGCACCAGGCTTCGGGCGAATGCGGCTGCAACTGGGTCAGCTTCTCAAGGGCGATTTCCAGCTTCGGATAGTTGCCCATCTGCGCGTAGGCTTTGGCGAGGAAAATGACCGCGTTGGGTTCCACCTTGGGATTCGCCAGCACGTCGTCGAGCACTTTCATGGCTTTGTCCGGTTGCTGCAATTGGATATAGGCGCCGGCAAGGTTGAAGGCTTTCTGGAAATCTGTAGGGTTGTCCTTCACCTCTTTTTCCAACTGCTGGGTGTTCCCCGAAACTTGCGAGGGCGCCAAGTTCAGGTGCTGGTTCTTGATATCGTGGAGGTTTTTCACCATGTTTTCGACTTGTTCGTTATTCGGGTCGAGCCGGAAACAGGTTTCGCCCACACTCACCGCGTCATCCACGCGGCCCGTGGTCAACAGCAGGTTCACGTAATGGAAAACCGCTTCCGGGCTGTACGGGCAATACGCGAACGCCTGGCGATAGGCAAAGTCCGCCTCCTTCAACATGCGCTGCTGGTCGGTGGCATTGCGCGCGTGGCGGAAACGCCACTCATAGAGGCCGGCAATGGAACTGCGCAGTTTGGAAAACGCCTTCTGCGCCTCCTCATCCCGGATGAATTTGCGGTCGCCCGTGAAGCCGTTGTAATCGTGCTTCATGTTCACCTTGTCCACGAAGTTGGTGATGTCCGTGAGGCTGGTGTCATAAGTCAGCCATTTGCCCACGAGGCGTTCGGAATATTTCGACCAGAAGGCATGGTCGTCTTCCAGCATCTTGGGCGTGAGTTCGTCGAGCGGCTGGCGGTTGATTTTCATGATGATCCCGTAGGGCGATTCGTAGGGATACATCCAGTCCAGCGGGAAACTCTCCTCCACAAAAAACTCGTTCGTCGGGTTGTGGTCGAAAATGACCTTGGTCAACAGGCCGTTGATGGACATGACGGCGACTTGCCCGGAAACCGACACGCGGTCGCCCTGGGCCTGATGCACCTCCTCCATCGGTTTGAGTTGCTTGGGCTCATTGGGAAAGCGCTGGTCGTGTTCGTAGCGCTGCGAGGCATCGGCCATGTATTCCGAATAACAGCGCGAGGAATCCTCCGAGTTGGGGATGTAGATTTCCTTGAGTGGATAGACGCCTTCCTTGCGGCGGCGGGCTTCCACGTTGGCGCCGAACCGGGTCAGCGGCACGTCGAGTAATTGATAGGCGAGCCGCGCCACAAAATTCGTCGTGTAATTCTGATCAACCTCTTTCTTGCCGCGCAGGAGTTCCTGGAAGAACGGCGGGTCAATTTGCGTGCTGCGATTATATTGCGCGCGGATGTACTCGAGGTAGGTGGGATCGGCCAGGGCGTTTTGGGTGATGATGTAAACATCGCGCCGGTCGAACTTCTGGTCGCCACTTTCATAATTGGCCTTGGTGGCTTTGGGCTGCTGGTCGTGCGGCGTAAAACTTTCGCAGAAAATCATGTAGGTCGGGCAAAACCGGCCGGGGTCGGTGCCACCGAACAAAACGGCGTCTTTGGTCATTTCCGGGTAAATGCCGTAGGGCGGCGTGAACATATCATGCCCGAACCAATAGCCGAACCAATGGTCGCGTTGCTCGCTCGAACCCCAGTGCGACAAGCCGGAAGAGATGGGCAGCACGGCAAAGAGTCCGAGAGTGAGGGCCAGCGGCGCGCGGTCTTTATAAATGAGCAATCCGGCCAGGAACGCGAAGGGCAGCGCCAGCAGGATCAAACTGCCAAAAATCGGTTGCCCTCCCTGATTGGCGCCGAAGGCTTTGGTTATATAGTGCGGTATGTCAAAATTGTTGGGGATACTGCCTCCAATACCGAAGTAATGCACCCGGATCGCATCATAGAGCGAGTAGAGCGCAAGCGTGAGCGCCAGGCCGGCACCCATCAATCCCCATTGGCGGAATCGCTGGTAATGCGTCGCCATGTATCCCGCCGTCAACGCCAGACCGTAGCCGAACAGGATGGCCACGATGCCGTGCGAGGAGGCGAAGAAAACCTTGTGCAAATCCGTGCTGGACTTGTCCTCGCCGGGGTTCATGAGAATCACCAGCAACGGCCCGATGCACAAATAAGTCACCGCCAGACAGGTAAGCCAGGAGCGTTCGCGCCGTTGCATTTTGAAGAAGAACAAAAACGGAATCAAGGCGACGAACAGCAGAATCCAGTTGTAATCCTCGACGTTATGCTTCGCGAGCCAGACCAATTGCAGCATGAATTTGTATGGTTCGTGGATGATGTCCGTGGGATGGGCTTTTTCATACTGGCCGCGGCTCAGGGCATGAAAGAAGCCGTCCACCGTTCTCGGGTAGCCCCATTCCATCGGCGGATTAGTCATGCCGGAAATCGGCTCGTAAAAATAGAAGGCCGCGCCGGAGCAGAAAAGTATCAGGCAGGCGATGGCAATCAACCATTCGAGGCCCAATTTCCTGGTGTTCCAAAGCTGGTAGATAAAAATTGCCAAGCAGACCAGGGAGAGCAGCACAAAAATGAAGCCATACGCCACTCCCAATACCGCGAACAAAAGGAATCCGGCGGCACCGCCGTCCAGGCAGAATTCCGAGAAAGTTTCCTTGGTGATGATCGCAAAAAAGCCGTACGCGGCAATCGAACCAATGCCGACCGCGAAGAAGATCAATAACAATGTGTTGTCAACATCCAGCGCGGCGGTGACATGACTCAGGTGCGCTATGCATCCGCCCAGGAAGATAATGCTGTTGCCCAGGAAAAATGTGCGGCCAAGACGCGGTCGGGCAAAGGCCACGGCGGCTTCAATTCCCATCGCCGCGACGAGCAACGTCTGGTGAATCGTCGCGCAAATCCCGAAGAACAACATCGCGCAGAACAGGTAGCGCAGTTGTTTGGGCGCATAAATCCAGCGCAACATGCAAAGCAACACCGCCATCACCCAGGGCACGCCGAAGAGTGAAATACGATTGATGGCCACCGATTCCATCCACATCGTTCCGCCCAGGCCGAGCAATATTCCCGCCACGGCGCCGGAGACGAGGCAGATGCCGTTTTCCCATTTGCCGGTCAATTCCTTCAATTCGCCGATGCCCTCCATCAACATGCTGCTGCCGCGCGAGACGATCAGCGCCACCATGCCGCAGCCAATCGCCTCCGCCGTGGCTTCGCCCACTTCGACGCGCCAGGCGATATTGCCGATGGGCAGGAGCACTGTCCAAAGCCAGGAGTAAATCGCCCAAAACGGATAACCCGGCGGATGCGGAATCCCGGCGTAAAACGAACCGGTGCAAAGCTCGCCGGAATCCTCGAGCGTCAGTTCCGGCGCGAGCGTGTTAAAGTAAATGACCCAGACGACCGCGAACGCGATTGCCATGGCCAGCCAGTCCACCTTGCGAAACAACGCGGGCAGGACGGCGCTGACCGCCGGCGCGGGCGCCGCCGGGGGCTTGGCGGCGACGGGTTTTGCCGCCGGGTTGGTTTTTTCCGCTTTGACACTCATTTTATCAGCACTCATTAATCACAACTTCTGTATATTGGTTCTCACCGACTGAAAAGAGCCAGTAGTTGATAGGGAACGGCCCTCCTTTGTCCAATCAAAAGTAACCGCCCGCCAGACGTTTTGCCGCTGGTCGCGTAAATCCGTGGCGCAGTTCTCGGCGATATTGGAGGATAAACTCGCCAGAATGTTCGAGCCGCCGGACACCGCCAGAAAGGTTGCCTGCCCATGTCTCGGAACGCAGAACAAGCTAATGAGCAATAACATACACATGGCAGGCGCGAATTTGACCCACATTGGCATGAGGGCCACGAAGTCGGAGGCCTCGCTTGCGGGGCGGTTGGCGGGGCCGAAAAGCCGACGTTTAAGCCTGGCCGAGGGGCGGCGCGGGGTCCAGGATTGCAATTGTTTCTCCAGTTGATTCAAGTCGTTCATAATCTTCTCCTTTCAAACAAACACGTAATTTCTCCAAGCCATAGCGATAACGGCCCGCTGCGGTATTCGGGGAGAGCGCGAGCAATTGGCCGATTTCTTCAAAGGTGTATTGGTGCCAGATTTTCAGGACGATGACTTCGCGCTGTTCCGGCGGCAGCGTGGTCAGGCAGCGCATGGCGGCGCGTTCGTAAGGCGATTCCGCCGCGGGACGCTCAAACCAGCGGTGGGATTCCAATTCCCGGGTCAAACGCCGCCACAGGCTGCGCTTGTGGTTCAACGCGCGGTTCCGAAAACTGCGGATGCAATAATGTTCGGGATTTTCCGGCGGCGAAGGCATGCGCATCAAGGCGAGAAAAGTTTCCTGCAACACGTCTTCCGCCTCGCTGTGGCTCAACCCGAGCGCGCGGCCATAAAGCAGCAATCCGTCGGCTTTCGCCTCATAGACCCGCTCGCACCATGCCGATTCTGATTTCTTCGCGCTGGCCACTTCACCCAATAGACACTTTGCCACGGGATTTTGTATAAGATTTCTTGCGAAAATGGAAGCCGATGGCGCGGTTGCGCAAATTCTTGAGGGCGAAGGGCATTTAAAGCACCAAGCACCAAGCTCCAACATCCAGAGAACATCCAAGCACGCAAACTTCAAACGCGATGGTCGCGGGTGGAATTGGAGCTTGGCATTTGAAGTTTCTCTGGAGGTTGGAGCTTGGACGCTTGGAGCTTCTTCCATAGTTTGGGATTGCGAATTGGCAGAGTTGAACACATATTCACTCGTCGCTCGCATCGAGCCATCGGTCATCAACCCGTCAGCAACCTCAACCAAAGTGAATTGCTTATGCAAATTACCAAACAACTGGCTATTTTCCTCGATAACCGTCCGGGCATGCTGGCGCGTGTTTGCGACGCCCTCAGCGCCGCCAAGATAAACATCTACGCCATCACCACCAGTGACACCGTGGACCACAGCGTCATCCGCATGGTTGTCAGCGACACCTCGCGCGCCATGAGCGTTTTCGAGGACCATCACACGCTGGTGGTGGATGATGATGTGCTGATGATCGAGGGCGACAACAAATCCGGCACTTTGGCCAAGATGGCGCACAAACTCGCCACCGCCGGGGTGAACATCGAATATTGCTATAGCGCCACCAGTCCCCACGCCAAGAAAGGCTTGATGATCCTCCGCACCTCCAACGCGCAGAAAGCCCTCAAGGTGTTGAATAGTTGATCAAAGAAGAGACGGAAGAGTCGGAGCGCGGAGCATTGCTCCGCGCGAAAACATCAAGGTCCACGCGGAGCGATGCTCCGCGCTCCAGGGATTACCATTCGCCGCCAAACAAAAAGCATGGCCACGCCAATCGCGCAAAGCGACAGGCTGCCTGGTTCCGGCACGGCGTTCGCGTCAATAATCAATTCCGGGCGGTTTGCAGCCGACGAATCCATACGCGAGCTGAATAGAAAACTGATCGCATTGTCGGCCGCATACAAGCGCAGGCTCAGATCGTTGCCATCCTGCAAATCGGTGAGCAGCCCGGGCGTCAGATTCAAGGGAGCCATCGTGGCACCGCTCGTTCCGCCGTTGAAGCTGAAAGTACCGAGCGCTTGATCCTGCGCATTGTTGATGTAAGTGCTCAACAGCGTGTTGAGAGAAATGCCGTCCGTTGTGGGCGTGCCCGCGGTGCCGGTGCCTTCCACCCAGGAATTGTTCTGCATCAAGGAAACATTGAACTGTCCCGCCGCAACCGGGTTGTAGATGGCATTGCCGTGGGGCGTTGCGGTCAGTTGCAGAGTCACGGACTGAATAGCCCATTGGCCAACGCCGAATTGGGTGTTGAGCGCCGAGGCGGCGCTGGACAGGTTGAATTGCATCACGGTTTGGAACCCGCCATTGGGCAGGTTGGGAGCACCTATGACCAGCGCCCCGCCGCCGCCGAAATTATCGGCGCTCAGATTATTTGCGCTGGTGCCAGCGGCCACAAAAGCGTCGGCAATCGGATTGAGTATGATGGTGCCCGCGTAGCAGGCGCCACGCAGGACGGAAAGAATCGCCGTCAAAGCCAAGGCCGCGCGGAGGTTAAGATTTGATTTTATGCAGAGTGACATAATCAAGTTGTGACGCACCGGCGTGCCCGTCTGTTCCAGAATACTTCCTGAAAACATTTTTTCAAAAATTTTAAAATCTTGGGAATAAATTTCCAGTCTGCGTTTCCTACCTGCCATGAAATCAAACTCAGAAATTTTCCCATTGGCCCGCGCCCTGCGGGGAAGCGTATTCACCTTATTGGTGTTTTTGGCTGTGTCATCAAGCGTTCAGGCAACCCCTCCACCCACGTTTTGGACCGGAACAAATACGAACTATACCCAAAATCCCGTCGGCAGCGGCCAAGACGTATTGATCGCTGGGACAGTTTCCCTGGATCGAGCCATGAATAACCGCCTATATAATGGCTTGAAGGAGAGCTCCCACGGTTCTCCCAGTCCGACCGATACCGAATGGGCGACCGCGACACCCGCCGTTGTGGCTAATTTGACCGCAGCGACAAATCTTACTTTCACTTCGTTCGACGGTTGGGTTGGCGGTCATGCCGGGTTTCCTTCCGTCGAGAATTTCATAAAGCAAAAGCCTGCCGTCGTTCATCTGATCAATGAAAATATTTATATCTCCATCGAATTCAGCGCTTGGGGAGCGGGATTTTCGGGCGGCTTTGCCTATGCGCGCTCCACCCCTGCGGTGGTCGCGCCGCCTACGCCGACAGTCAGCATCACCAACCCAGTCAGCGGCGCCGTCTTTGCGTCTCCCGCAAATTTGAAAATCGGGGCGACCGCCTCGGTCAGCAGCGGGACAGTGACCAATGTGACGTTCTTTAACGGAACCACACCATTGGGTTCGGCGCAGTCCGCGCCGTTCAATATCACGGCGAACAATTTGACGACGGGAGCCTACCGGCTTACCGCCGTCGCAACCGCTGCGGGAGTTTCCGGCACTTCCGCAGTGGTAAATGTCTCGGTCGTCCTGCCGGTGGCCGTGTCCAACAGCGCGCCGGGGGTCACCAACGGGCAATTCGCCTTCACCTACAGCGCTAATCCTGGGCTGACTTACGTGGTTCAGGATTCTCCGGACCTCACGAATTGGTTCCCGGTGGCCACGAATGTGGCGGCTGGCAATCTGGTCCTGTTCACCGCTCCCTTCAATTCCAACAGCAACGAGTATTACCGCGTGGGTCGTTTGCCGAATCCCTAATCACATTTCCGGGAACAAGCTGAGGCGTTGGGCCTTCGTAATTTGAAGATGCCAATTACCGGAATCTCATTCCCATGCGCCTGCGCCCCGTGAAGTATCCGCGTTGGCTGACCGGTCTGGGCGTGGTCGCGGCGGGCGTGACCTTGGCGCTTTTGGTCAATTCCTGTGCCACGACGGATCGCGCGGCGGTCGAGCCGTTGCAAATCGAAGGCGCATCGTATGTGGGTGACAAAGCCTGCCTCGATTGCCACGCGAATATTACACGGGCGTTTCCCGCGAGCCCCCACGCGCGGTTGCATCTGGAAAACGGCCAGATGCCTGGCCACTATGGTTGCGAATCCTGCCATGGCCCGGCCAGCAAACATATTGCCCTGGCCGGCGCGGGCGGACCGGAACGATTCATCATCAACCCCGGACGGGAACCCGCCGCCTGCCTCAAATGCCACCTGGAAACGCAGGCGGAATTTCATTTTCCCCAGCACCATCCCGTGCTGGAGGGAAAAATGAACTGCGTCCAGTGCCACGATCCGCACGGCATGGACATCATGAAACCGGCGGGCGGACTGGCGATGGCGCGCGTGAATGAGAATTGCGCCGAGTGTCATCGCCAGCAAACCAAGCCGGTGATTTTCGAGCACGCCGCGATGCGCGAGGGTTGCACGACCTGCCACAATCCGCACGGATCCATCAACCCCAAACTCCTGACCATCCGCGATTCCAATCTCTGTCTCCGCTGCCATGCGCAAGTGCAGACACCCGGCAGCGGAGGCAGCCTCACCATCGGCAATGTGCCGCACGGAACCTTCGTCACCCTGGGCGCCTGCTGGACCGCCTGTTGCCACTCCGCCGTTCATGGTTCAAATACTCAACCGTATTTCTTTTATTGAACTTTGAAATAAACACTTAGGTGAAGCTCCAAGCACCAACATCCAAGCTCCAGAGAATATTCAAACACCAACCTCCAAACGCGTGCCGACGTGCCCGTATTTGGAGTTTGCGGGCTTGGTGCTTCTCTGGATGTTGGTGCTTGGTGCTTGGAGCTTTCCCCCCATCCGCTCTCGCCGATCAAGTTGACATATCGAAGCTCCCTCCTGCCTCCACAGTCAAAATTGATTTCACGCGCGACATCAAGCCCCTACTCGAAACCTCCTGCCTGCGCTGCCACGGCCCGGAAAAATCCAAAAGCGGATTCCGCCTCGACAATCGCGCCGCCGCGCTCAAAGGCGGCGAGAAAGGCGTGGACATCATCGCCGGCAACAGCGCAAAAAGTCCGTTGCTTCATTATGTCGCCCATTTGGTGGATGACATGGAAATGCCGCCGGTTGGCAAAGGCGACGCGCTCACCACCAATCAAATCGCTTTGCTGCGCGCCTGGATTGATCAGGGAGTGGTATGGGACGACGCCCACACGAACAACCTGGCCTATTCCATTACGCCGATATTTGGCGGGACGACCGTGAGCGGCGACTATCATAAATTTCGCGAGCATTACTGGCAGAAAGAAGGCGTCAATGGCGGCATCGAGCAGTTTGAATCGTTTGAGCAAATTGATCCTGACACGAAAATTCTGCTGTCCGGTCATGCTTTGCTGGACGATTACAAAATCACCCTGTCAGCCGATCGCAGCGGGCTCGGCTTCATTCACTCCGGCTGGGAGCAGTATCGGAAATACTACGATGATACCGGCGGCTATTTCCCGGCGCCGGGCGTGCCTTCCACGTTAAGCCTGGGACGCGACCTGCATCTCGATATTGGGAAGGCCTGGATTGATTTCGGCCTCACTTTGCCGGACTGGCCGCGAATGGTGTTGGGCTACGAATACGATTACAAAAAGGGAGATGAATCCCTCACGAGCTGGGGCCTCGGCGGGCACAACCAACCGAACATTGCTCCGGTCAGCCAGGACATCCACGAGGGCACGCATATCATCAAATTTGATCTCGACCAGGACATTTACGGCGTGACCATTGAGGAGCGGTTTCGCGGCGAGTTTTATCGTCTCGACACGCAGCGCACCAACGTGGACTCCCGCTCGGCGGTGTCGGAAAATGTGGGCGAGGGTACCACTTATTTTCAGGGAGCCAACACCCTGCGGTTGGAGAAAAAATTCAGCGATTGGTTTTTTGGCTCCGCCGGTTATTTGTACAGCAAACTGAATTCCGACGCCACATTCACGGATGCCTTCGGCAACGGCAACCTGGCCGCCGTGCCCGAAATCAGCCTGGAACGCGAATCGCACGTTTTTAATCTCAACGGACTTGTCGGGCCGTTCGGTGGATTCACGCTTTCCACCGGCGTGCAAAGCGAGTGGACGCGCGAGGAGGGTTTCGGCGCCGGCTCGCTGAATCGGATTGATATTCCCACGGCCCTGAGCTCGCTCGCCCCATTGCCCACCGTGCTTTCTTCAAGTTACGATGAAAATGCCACCACCGAAACTGCGGCCCTGCGCTACACAAAAATTCCCTTCACGGCGCTGTTCGCCGAAGCGCGCTTGCGACAGGATCGCGTCGGAGAAATTGACACCGACTCGCAAATCGGCAATCCCGCGCCGGGCGGGAATTATTTGCAGAACACCGCCGCATACAATCAATTGAGCGATCTGCGATTCGGCTTCAGCACCTCGCCCTGGCAAATCGTTTCCTTGAGCGCGCATTACCGGCGTTATGAAAGCGACAGCGATTATCACAACGATCCAAATTCCCTGCCGCCGGGCGGTTATCCGGGTTTCCTGAATTCGCGGGAAATTCTCACTGATGAATTCGAGGCGAAACTCGTGTTGCGTCCGCGTACCTGGCTCAAGACGACATTATCCTTCCAATATGTGAACACGGATTACCACCAGGATACAGGCCCGGCTTTCGGGTTCAGCAGTTCGCCGGGCGGAGACATTCTTTCCGGCGAGTCCAATTCCAAAGTTTATTCCATTAACACCGTGCTCACGCCCTGGCGGCGGCTCTATCTCTCCGGCACATTTTCCTATCAACCTTCTGCGAGCGTGACGGCGGACAACGGCATCGCCGCCATCGCGCCGTATCGCGGCAATATTTACAGTGTGATGGCCAATGCGACCTGCGTTTTGAGCGAAACCACGGATGTGTTCGCCAACTATTTCTTTTCCGAGGCGGATTTCGCCCAGAATAATTTTACGGGCGGCTTGCCGGTGGGGCTTGAGTATCAGCAACACTCGATTCAGGTCGGCGCGACGCGGCGCTTCACGAAACGACTCTCCACCAAGTTGCTTTATGGCTTCAATTCGTACCACGATCCGTCAAACGGCGGCGCGCTAAATTACAATGCGAACACCGTCATGGCCGCGCTGACCTACAAATTCCACTGAAGAAAAGGACCAGCGAAAAACCTGTTCGGTGTCCAGCCTTTAGGCTGTCTTCGGCGGACGAACAAGCTAAATGTACTTGTGCACAGCCAAGGACAACGCGCTGGGCAAACCGCGCGATCACCACAATCAAATTGAATTTGCAAACACGCTCAAAGTCGGAAGACCAGCGGCAAGATTGTTTCACGCCCGGCTCATCCATTCCAATAATGGGACACACTGGTTGAATATTCAGATGATCTGAAGCCGAACCAGTTTGCGCCCGCCACGTCGGAAAATTATTTTCGTTTTTGATTTTCGTCACCGGACGGCGGGAAGATCAATCAAGGCATGGCAACATGTTGTTGTCCCCTATGCGGTTGGCTCGCTATCCCTGCTTTCCCTTTTGTAAAATCTCGGTTTGCCGCCGGTAAGAAAGTCTGCCCGATTTGCGAATCCGGCTTGCGCGGAAGGCATCCTGCTTCTTTCGAGGCATGACGATCTTTAACAGTGCCTTTTTCAAAACCTTCACACCTGCGCGAGGTTTTGTGTCGGCAGATAAAATCCCCCCGTGCATCCCTGGAATTGGATTTGAGGCCATCGCATCTCGAATGAAATCATCCGTTTCATCCAGAGGGTTGTTCCTGGCGGCGCTGCTCCTTGGCGTTACGAGCTTAAATGCTTTCGCGGTCAGCGAGTCCGGCTCGATGCTGAAAGTTTTTACGTGCGCGGATGACGAGGGCATCCATTTCTATGTCCAGAATCTGACTTTGGCCAACGTGACGGCCAGCTTCGAGATGAACATGACTAATATGCAGGCCAACGCCAATTTTCCTTACACGACCACGGTGGCGGGAAATCAAACCGTCGAGGCGTTCAACCTGACTCCCGTTGATACGAATCAAGTGTGGACTTACACTTTTGTCCGCACCTCATCTTTCGGCAGCGCCGACGCGACGCCCGATGATGCCTTCGTTTATTCGCTGCCTTACGCGCCCGGAAGTTCGTTTAAGGTGAGCCAGGGTTATCATGGCAAGTTCAGCCATTCCGGTCCTGACGATTACGCGATTGACTGGCGGATGCCGGTCGGCACCCCGGTTTGCGCCGCGCGCGGAGGTTTGGTGGTCAAATCCAAGGATGACGACGAGCGCAGCGGCTCCGACCGCAAATATGAAAAGTCAGCCAACTGCATTCTCATCCAGCACGCCGACGGCACCATCGGAATTTACGGGCATCTCAAAAAGGGCGGCAACCAGGTCAAGGTGGGCGATCAAGTCAAGACCGGCGACGTCATCGCCTTGTCCGGCAACACCGGATTTTCCAACGGCCCGCATCTGCATTTCTCGGTTTTCAAAATGCTCGATGGAAAAACCCGGCTCAGTGTGCCCGTGAAATTTCGGAGCGCCGACCACGGTGTGGTCACTTTGGCCCAGGGCATACATTACACCGCGGCCCCAGTCGAAGGACAGCGAGACGAAGGCCCCAATTTCGCAAGTAATCTGAAAATGATTTTATCAGCTTTGCCTTAGCCGAAACAATGCAATTATAAACCACGGATGGACACGAATTGACACGGATAGGAAAGGGAAAACAACCTTTCTGAATTTTGCCACAGCGGCACCAAATAGTGCGTCGTTATCCATTTGCCAAAATGAACTATTTGCAAGTCTGAATCCGTGTTTATCCGTGTGCATCCGTGGTCGAGTTGAATTCTTACGGCTTAGAATCGCCTCCAATCAGGTTCTCCCGGATTTCATTTTTCCTCAGCCGCTCTTGCCGCAATTGACGACAAGATTTCCCCGCCTGTTCTTGCAAATTGCGGGACGCGCGGCTCGCGCGCTAAGCGCCTTTTTCTTCAAAGCATTGGCAATCAAGGAAGTTAATGACCGTAGTTTACCTGAGTTGTCGAGCGGCATGGATCAAGCGAAGCTAGAGACAGAAATTAACGAAAGAAACTGTCAACGGAATTGACGAGAAAGGCATTCAAATGAAAATGATCAAATTCGCATTAATATTGTTCGGCTCGGGAGCATTGCTCATGGGTTGTGCGTCCGACAAACCGGCTTATGGCGGGATGGGCAACGACACCGAGGTCGGGACGGCTACGGGCACGAGCGCCCTGCCAAATCCCCTGCCTTCCACGCCGATTGCCGGTCCGGTTGACAATGGCGCCAATGGTTCGGTTAGCCGCAGCAATCCGTTCGGTAACGGCGGCACGGGACCAGACTGATGTGAATCAGTCGGTGTCGCTGAAATAAATTTTGGGCGGCGCATCATGGGTTGTGTCGTCCAATAACTGGCGGACCGTGTCACAACAGCACAGTCGGCCAGTCGCGCAAGCGGGACGGGTGAGGCGCCCGTCCCGCTTATTTCTTCGCCTTGATGGGGGGCTTTTAAACTGTTAATCACCTTTGAATGCCGCATCCGCTCCTCTACGAAATCAATACCCGCTGTTGGTTGCGTTCGCTGTCCGTGGAGCAGGGCAGGGCGGTCACTTTGGCCGATGTTCCCGACACGGAATTTGACCGCTGGCAAAAACTCGGCTTTACGCATATCTGGGCGATGGGCGTTTGGACGACGGGACCGCGCAGTCGCGCTCACGCCTTGGACGACGCCGGCATGCGGCAGACATTTGCCAAACTGCTGCCCGATTGGCGACCCGATGATACTCCCGGTTCGCCTTACGCGATCGCCGATTATCGGGTTCCCGCCTCGCTGGGCGGCGAAAGTGGACTCGCGGCTTTTCGAAAACGGCTCAACGCGCGCGGGTTGAAACTGCTGCTGGATTTCGTGCCCAATCATTTTGGATTGGACCATCCCTGGATCACCGAAAAGCCGGAACTGTTCATGCTAAGTCCCGCCGAGGTTGCGGGAACCTTTCCGCAGCAAACCGTATCCGGCCTCCGCTGGCTCGCCCACGGCAAGGACCCGAATTTCGCGCCCTGGGCCGACACCGTGCAGATCAACTATCGGCGCCCGGAAACGCGCGCCGCGAAAATCACGCTGCTGCAAACCATCGCCGCTCGTTGTGATGGCGTCCGGTGCGACATGGCCATGCTGATGCTCAACGATGTTTTCGCCAGAACCTGGGCGCATATTCCTGAGCAGGTTTCGCCGCCAACCAGTGAATTCTGGGCGGAGGCCATTCCCGCCGTGAAAAAAACAAGCCCCGATTTTCTTTTCCTTGCCGAGGTGTATTGGGGCTTGGAAGCCCGGTTGCAATCCCTCGGTTTCGATTACACCTATAACAAAATGGTGTTCGATTCCCTGCGTGACGGGCGTTCCACCAGTTTGCAAGAAAGTCTGCTGGCGGCGCCGCGCGCCCAGCTCGAGGCCGGCGCTCATTTTTTGGAGAACCACGACGAGCGCCGCATCGCCTCCGTGCTTTCGCCCGCCGAACATCGCGCCGCCGCGCTGCTGATGCTTGGCCTGCCCGGCATGCGTTTTCTTTACGAGGGCCAGCTCCAAGGGCGGCAGCTCCAAATCCCCGTGCAACTCGGACGCTGGCCCGACGAACCCGTCAATCCCGAAATCCTCGCCATGTATGAGCAACTGCTCGTTACCCTCAAAGACACCGCCGTGGGCCGGGGCGAGGTCAACCTGCTCCAACCGATCGGTTGGCCGGACAACCACACCGCCCCAAATTTCGTCATTATTCATTGGCAGGAATCTCCGTCCAAATTTGATCTCGTCGTCGTCAACCTCGCGCCGCATCCCAGTCAATGCCGGGTGCAACTCCCCGTCAAACAACTCGCCGCCCATGATTGGCTGATGCGCAACCTGTTGGGCGCGGAAAATTACCGCCATTCCGGCGCTGAACTCGCCGCCAGCGGACTTCACCTCGATGTTCCCGCGCACGCCGCGCAGTTGTTCCAATTCACGAAAACGAATCCGTGAACCGGTTTCTGAACCAGCAATTTCGATTCGAAAAATATGCTGCCGATTAGAGAAATCTGCGTCGGCCCTGACAAGATTCACCTGATTGGCGACACCGTGACCATCTTTGCCATGCGGGCGATGCCTGATTGGACGGTTCGCGAATTCAGCCGCCGGCCAATTTATTTCCAAGAAAAGAAATATTTCATCGAACGCAAAACCCCCGGCCCGGCCCCTTTCGCCTACCGTTACCAATTGGCCCCCTGGCATTCCGATCTGGGCCCGGAATCCAGCCAAGCCATCACTTATGATGAAGCCTACGTTGAGCAGCGCGAACAATTTCACCGTGATGAACGCAAGGAAGGCCTCATTTATCCGGCGTTGTTTTGCATCTATCCCCTGGTGGGATACGCCTGGTCCGGCTTCAAGGCGCGCATACTGAGCCAGTTGGGTTTTGAACCGGTCGCCATTACGGCCGCCTCGACCTTGCTTTCCTTCAGCCTGTTTATGCTGGAAGGCGTTTTTATCCTTTATTTTCACAGCGGATTTATCGCGCTGTTCGGCGGTCATGCGTTATACAGTTCAATTCTTTGGTTGGACCGCGGCTTGTTCATACTTCTGCCGCTGGATTCCGTGCTTCGCTACGACCAAGTTCTGCGCGGCTCTGAATCCCCGGATGGTTTCCTGGAATGGGTTTTTCGCCGGGGCCGCAAAAAAAGCTAGGAGGATTGCTTCCCGAAGCGACGCAGGCAAAAGAGAGCCGCGCCGGTCACACCCAAGAGCAGAGTCGAAGGTTCCGGGATGACAATCACCACGTCCGTGGGGTCGTTCAAACCTGTGATCAGGTTGGCGTCCACCACATCTCCATTGAGGTCATATTCGCCCACCCGGTTGTTGAGACTGTCCGTCACATAAAGGTCGTTTCCATAGACAGCAATGCCTTGCGGTTCACCCAGACCGGAGACGAGGGACGCGTTCAATAACTGGCCCGAGGTTGTGTATTCACTAATTGTCCCGTTGTTATAACTGGAAACAAACAGCAGGTTGCCAGAGACGGCCACGCCCCAAGGCGAGGCCAAGGATAGCACGGGTGTCTGGATAGGCGCACCCAAAGTGGAGTAATTATTGACCGCGGTGCCGCCCCAACTGCCGATGTAAAGACTATTTCCGGACAGCGCGAGGCCGGCGGGCTGATTCAGGCCGGAGATCAGCGAAGGATTCAGGACTTGGCCGCTGGTGGTGTATAGCCCGACGGTTCCGGAGGACTGGTCGGCAACGTAGAGGGAGGTGCCTGAAACGGCCAGGCCAATCGGGTTAATCCCCAAGCCGGTAATGAAATTCGCGTTTAACAGAGACCCATTTAGATTGTACTCGGCCACGGTCCCGTTTCCGCAAGCCATGAAGATATCTGAACCTGAAATCGCCAGGCCCGTCCAACCATAATGGCCAGTAATCAAACTGGAATTAATCGGAGTGCCATTCATATTATATTCGCCGGCGTTGACATTGCCGTAATAGTTGGCCACATAGATTTGCTGGGCATGAATATTGGCTTGCAAGCCGGCAACGAGCACTCCCGCGGAGACGATAGATTTAATCAGGTTCATAATTGATCTTTTATTGAGCGGAGTTACCACAATTGAGAAGCAGCCCCGGCCTAGTGGCGGGGTTTAACCACCTCCCTTTACACACAATTACGACACAAGCGCACTTTTAGCTGATAGTCAATTATTTACGACGTGCATTTCGCAAGGAATTACAACCGTAATTTGGCGACCCTTCCGCAAGTTTTGGAAGAACTGAGGATTCTCAGTTGCGTCCGGTAAATGAAACGACAAGCTTCCGCTGGCAAAAGACACCGGCTGGCGCGAAATTGGCCGGATGATCGGCGATGCCAAACTGGGCGGGGAGATCATATTTCGCGATTGTCGCCAGTTAAGGGGACATGAAGATTTAATAATCTACTATTGCAGTCGGCAAAATTATCTGCATAGAATGACAAAATTTAAATTTTTGAATTGGCAGGCCGGCACGCAAACGATGCAATCAGACAGTCAGCAGCAACCTAAAATGAACAAAAACGGACTGCCGCCCAAACAGGGCTTGTATGACCCGCAGTTCGAGCATGATGCTTGCGGCGTGGGTTTTGTGGTCAATGTCAAAGGCCGGAAGTCCCACGAAATCATCACCCAGGCGCTGACAATTCTTCTGAATCTCGACCACCGCGGCGCGTGCGGTTGCGAGGTGAACACCGGTGATGGCGCCGGCATTCTCATCCAGATGCCCGACGCGTTCCTGAAAAAGGTCTGCGCCCAGAGCAAGATCAATCTCCCTCCCTTCGGCCAGTACGGCGCGGGGATTGTCTATCTTCCGCCGGAAACCAGCGAGCGCAAGGAATGCGAACAGATTTTTGGCAAGATTGTCGCCGAGGAGGGCCTGCACATCATCGGCTGGCGCGACCTCCCGACGAACAATTCCACGCTGGGCGAAACCGCCCGCGCTTCCGAGCCGTTCATGCGCCAGGTTTTCATCAAGCGCAACCCCGCGCTCACCGACGACATGGCGTTCGAGCGCAAGCTCTACATCGCCCGCAAGCGCGCCACCAATGAAATCCGCCGCGCCGGTTTTCCGGGAAGCGAATACTGGTACGTGTCCAGCCTGTCCCACAAGACGCTGGTCTATAAAGGCATGCTTAACACCGTGCAGGTGGAGGAATATTTTGCGGACTTGTCGGACCCGGACATGGTGACGGCGCTGGCCCTGGTCCACTCGCGTTTCAGCACCAACACGTTCCCCAGTTGGGAGCGCGGCCATCCCTACCGTTACGTCGCCCACAACGGCGAGATCAACACGCTGCGCGGAAACATCAACTGGATGCGCGCGCGCCAGGCGATGTTCGAGTCCGACCTGCTCGGGCCGGAACTCAAGAAGATTCTTCCGATCGTCAACACCAATGGCAGCGACTCCGCCATGTTCGACAATTGCCTCGAACTGCTCGTCATGGCCGGTCGCTCGCTTCCACACGCGGTGATGATGATGATTCCCGAGCCGTGGGCCAACCACGAGAGCATGAGCGACGAGAAGAAGGCTTTCTACGAATATCATAGCTGCCTCATGGAACCTTGGGACGGCCCTGCATCCATCGCTTTCACCGACGGCAAACAGATTGGCGCGGTCCTCGACCGCAACGGTCTGCGCCCCTCGCGTTATTATGTGACGAAGGACGACCTTGTCATCATGGCTTCCGAAGTGGGTGTGCTGGACATTCCGCCGGACCGCATTCTGAGCAAGGGCCGGTTGCAACCTGGGCGCATGTTTTTGGTTGATACCGAAGAGGGCCGCATCGTGGCGGACGAGGAAATCAAACAAAAGATCGCGACCGCCCATCCTTATCGGCAATGGCTGAATAAGCACATGGTGGAACTGGCCGATGTGGCCGAGGCGCCGCATTTGCCGGAGCACAGCCATGAAACCATCCTGCGCCGCCAGCAGGCGTTCGGCTACACGTTCGAGGATTTGCGCATCATCATGGCTCCCATGGCGCGCACGGGCGTCGAAGCCCTTGGTTCCATGGGCACGGACACGCCGCTGGCGGTGCTGTCGGACAAACCGCAGTCGCTCTACAATTATTTCAAGCAACTGTTCGCCCAGGTCACCAATCCGCCCATTGATTGCATCCGCGAGGAACTCATTACCTCGGCGGAAACGACCATTGGTTCCGAGCGCAACCTCCTCGAGCCGGTGCCGGAAAGTTGCAGCTTGATCGAGCTGAAGACGCCCATCCTCACCAACGAGGAATTTGCCAAGCTCAAGCATCTGAACCGCCCGGACTTCAAGTCCATCACGCTGCCCATTCTTTTCAAGGTCTCCGAAGGCGAGCGCGGCCTGGCGGAGGCCATGGATCGCCTTTGCGACGAGGCGGATCATGCCATTGCCAGCGGCGTCCACATTCTCATTCTCTCCGACCGCGGCATTGACCGTGAAAATGCCCCGATTCCAGCCTTGCTGGCCGTGTCAGGACTTCATCATCATCTTATCCGCGAAGGCACGCGCACGCGCGTCGGCCTGGTGATCGAAACCGGCGAGCCGCGCGAAGTCCATCATTTCTCGCTCCTCATCGGTTACGGCGCGGGCGCGATCAATCCGTATCTCGCGTTCGAGACGCTAGATGACATGATCCGAAACGGTCTGCTCAAGAATATCAAGCACAAGGACGCCTGCAAGAATTTCGTCAAGGCCGCCGTCAAGGGTGTCGTCAAGGTCATTTCCAAGATGGGCATCTCGACCATCCAGAGTTATCGCGGCGCGCAAATTTTTGAAGCCATCGGCCTCAAGCAATCCGTCATTGAAAAATATTTCACCTGGACGCCGTCGCGCATTGAGGGCGTAGGGCTGGATGTCATCGCGCGCGAAGTTCAGATCCGCCATCAACACGCTTTTCCGGAACGCCAGGTCAACGGCCATACGCTGGATGTCGGCGGCCAGTATCAATGGCGGGCGGATGGCGAGGTGCATCTCTTCAATCCGCAAACCGTTCACAAACTCCAGGCCGCGGTCCGCACGGCCAATTACAAGGTTTTCAAGGAATACAGCGCGCTCGTGAACGACCAGATGAAACGGCTCGCCACCTTGCGCGGCCTGCTCGATTTGAAACTCGCGACCACGCCCATTCCCATCGAGGAAGTCGAGCCGGTGGAGGCTTTGCTCAAGCGTTTCAAATCCGGCGCCATGTCCTACGGTTCCATCAGCAAGGAGGCGCATGAGTCCATGGCCATCGCCATGAACCGCATCGGCGGCAAGAGCAACACTGGCGAAGGCGGCGAAGATCCCGCGCGTTACACGCCCGATGCCAATGGCGATTCCCGCAACAGCGCCATCAAACAAGTTGCTTCCGGTCGTTTTGGCGTCACCAGCCTGTATCTCACGCAAGCCCAGGAATTGCAGATCAAGATGGCGCAGGGCGCGAAGCCCGGCGAGGGCGGACAATTGCCCGGCGATAAGGTTTATCCCTGGGTGGCCAAGGTTCGGTACGCCACACCCGGAGTAGGGTTGATTTCTCCGCCGCCGCACCATGACATTTATTCCATCGAGGATTTGGCCGAGTTGATTCACGATTTAAAAAACGCCAATCATCACGCGCGCATCAGCGTCAAGCTGGTCGCCGAAGTCGGCGTGGGAACCGTGGCGGCGGGCGTGGCCAAGGCCCATGCGGACGTGGTCCTGATCAGCGGTTACGATGGCGGCACCGGCGCCTCGCCGCAAACCAGCATCAAGCACGCCGGCATCCCCTGGGAACTCGGCCTGGCGGAAACGCACCAGACTTTGGTGCTCAATAATCTTCGCAGCCGCATCGCGGTGGAGACCGACGGGCAGTTGAAAACCGGGCGCGATGTCGTCATCGCCGCGCTATTGGGCGCGGAGGAATTTGGTTTCGCCACCGCGCCGCTCGTATCGCTCGGCTGCATCATGATGCGGGTGTGCCATCTGAACACCTGCCCGGTGGGCGTGGCTACCCAGGACCCGGAGTTGCGCAAGAATTTCACCGGCGATCCCGCGCATGTGGTCAACTTCATGACGTTCATCGCGCAGGAAGTGCGTGAATTGATGGCCCAACTCGGTTTCCGCACCATCAATGAAATGGTGGGTCGAACCGATCGTCTGGAAGCAAAGACCGCCGTGGAACATTGGAAGGCGCGCGGACTTGATTTCTCGAAAATCCTTTATCAACCCAAGGTTGCGGAGGGCGTGGGCCGGTATTGCCAGATTCCCCAGGATCACGGTCTCGAAAAAGCGCTCGATAACACCACCTTGCTCAAGCTCTGCGCGCCCGCGCTCGAGCGCCGCGAAAAAGTCGTCGCGAATCTTCCCATTCGCAATGTCAATCGCGTGGTCGGCACCATTCTTGGCAGCGAAATCACCCGTCGTCACGGCGTCGAGGGTTTGCCGGAAGATACCATCCGGCTCAACTTCACCGGCTCTGCCGGCCAGAGTTTTGGCGCGTTCATTCCGCCCGGCGTCACGCTGACGCTTGAAGGCGACGCCAACGATTACGTCGGCAAAGGTTTGTCCGGCGGAAAAATCATCGTGTATCCGCCGCGAAGCTCGACCTTCGTTCCAGCGGAAAACATTATCATCGGCAACGTGGCCCTTTACGGCGCGACGAGCGGCGAGGCTTACATTGGCGGCATGGCCGGCGAACGCTTCTGCGTCCGCAACAGCGGCGTGCATGCGGTGGTGGAAGCCGTGGGCGATCATGGTTGCGAATACATGACCGGCGGCCGCGTGGTCGTCATCGGCCCCACCGGTCGCAATTTCGCGGCGGGCATGTCCGGCGGCGTCGCTTATGTGCTCGATGAAGCGGAGGATTTTGTCACGCGTTGCAACGGGCAGGGCATCAGCCTGGAACGGCTGGACGATCCCGCCGAAGCCGCGGAAGTGCGGCAGCTTATCCAGCAACATTTGAATTACACCCAAAGCCGGCGCGCCAAAGAAATTCTCGCGTCCTGGGATGTGATGGCGCTGAAATTTGTCAAAGTCATGCCGCGCGATTACAAGCGCATGCTGGCCTGCATCAAGCGCGTCACCGCGACCGGCCTGAGCGGGGACGAGGCGCTGATGGCGGCGTTTGAAGAAAATGCGAAGGACGTGGCCCGCATTGGCGGCAGCTAAACTCGCATGAATTTACCCAATCGCTAGGATAAAATGGGACAACCTGACGGCTTTAAAAAATATTTGCGCGAACTGCCCCTGGATCGTTCGACCCTCGAACGCACCAAGGACTGGCACGAATTCCATTTGCGCCTGCCCGAGGCCAAACTCCAGGAACAGGGCGCCCGCTGCATGGATTGCGGCATTCCTTTTTGCCACACCGGCGCGCTGATCAGCGGCATGGCGAGCGGCTGCCCGATCAACAACCTCATTCCCGAATGGAACGATCTCATTTATCGCGGCCTGTGGCGTGAAGCCCTCGAACGCCTACACAAGACCAATAATTTCCCCGAGTTCACCGGCCGCGTTTGTCCCGCGCCCTGTGAAGGCTCGTGCGTGCTCGGCATCAACCAGCCGCCGGTCACCATCAAGAACATCGAGTGCTCCATCATTGACAAGGGCTGGGAGGAAGGCTGGGTGACCGCCGAACCGCCCGCGTCCCGCACCGGGAAGAAAGTTGCCGTCATCGGTTCCGGGCCGGCCGGGCTTTCCGCCGCCGCGCAATTGAACAAGGCCGGCCATTGGGTTTCCGTTTTCGAGCGCGCCGACCGCATCGGCGGCCTGCTCATGTATGGCATCCCCAACATGAAGCTCGACAAGGAAATCGTCCAGCGCCGCGTTGATCTCATGTCGAAGGAAGGCGTCACTTTCGTCACCAACACCGAAATCGGCAAGGATTATCCCGCCGATAAACTCCGCCAGGAATTCGACGCCATCGTCATTTGCACCGGCGCCACCAAGCCGCGCGACCTGCCCATCGAAGGCCGCCAGTTGAAGGGGATTCATTTCGCCATGGAATTTCTCCAGGGCAACACCAGGAGCCTGCTCGACCAGCGCCAGAACGGCAGCTACATCTCCGCGAAGGACAAGCATGTGGTCGTCATCGGCGGCGGCGATACCGGCACGGATTGCGTCGGCACTTCCATGCGGCACCATTGCGCGAGCCTGGCGCAATTGGAAATTTTGCCCCGGCCCGCGCTGGAGCGCGCCAAGGACAATCCCTGGCCCGAATGGCCCAAGGTTTATAAAATGGATTACGGCCAGGAAGAAGCCGCCGCGCGGTTCGGCTCGGATCCGCGCACGTATCTGACCACGGCCACGAAATTTGCCGGCGATGAACACGGCCACGTGAAGGAAATTCACACCGTCCAGATTGACTGGCAAAAAAATGCGAAGGGCCAGTTTGTGCCCAAGGAAGTTCCCGGAACGCAAAAGGTCCTGCCCGCGCAACTCGTGCTCCTCGCGATGGGTTTTCTCGGGCCCGAACAGCCGTTGCTCGAACAACTCGGTGTCGAGCGCGATGGCCGTTCCAACGCCCAGGCCGAGTTCGGCAAATTTTCCACCAGCGTCAAGGGCGTCTTCGCCGCCGGCGACGCCCGCCGCGGCCAAAGCCTCGTCGTCTGGGCCTTCAACGAGGGACGCGGCGCGGCCCGCGAATGCGACCGCTATCTCATGGGCCGCACTGATCTGCCCTGAGCGTGGCGGCAGGCGAGACGCCTTACGCCACAGGTCGTGAGCTCGCACCTCAGCAGTCTCACGCGGCGAAAAGCAAACCCCCTTGGAAGGAGGCACCCTCTGTCCGTGACTTGGCGAAATGGTTCTTCAACCTGGCACGGGAATGTCGGAATTCCCCTGCCAATCATTCCCCTGCCATTATCCGGGAGCCAAGGGAGATAAGTCAGGGGAATGATTGGCAGGGGAATAAGGGATTTTTTGGTCTGTTATTTTTGGCGACGCTGGCCCGACCGTGAAGCACAGGCGGGGAAAGCATACTGCAAGCAACCGGGACGCGTCCTCGAATCAGGTCTCCGATTTGAAATTTGAAATTTCTTGCGCCAGCCTTCGGTCAGGGGTACTTTCTTCCGCAGAAGAGGAGTTGGTTCCTTGAAATCTTCCGCCGTCGCGCAAGACGCCATGGCGGGACAAGCAAGGTGTGCCTTATCAAATTCCGAGGGCATGCCAGCGCGTTTTTTCGTTGCTGGTCTTTAAACACCGGGGCGATGAGTTCTGTACCGGCATAAACTAGGAATTTTTTGCCGGTTGCTTCCTCCGGTCAAACCGGGTCAAACCGAGTCAAAGTAGTTTGACGGTTTGACTGTTGCTTTTTGACCAGTTGAACGGGTGGAGAAAAGAATGTGTACCGCTTCGTACCGCTTCGTACCGCTTGAGAAGAGAATAATTCCTTGAGAACCGACTCGCCCAGCTTGGACTAACGCAAAAACACAGATGCGCCCAGATCGAGATCGAACGTCAAATCCAACTTGTAATCACGCAACCGTTGGCATAATCATCGTCGGCATGATGATTAACACTGCACCCGCGCAAATAAGGACGGATTTTTGCCGTGAAAATGTGGTGCGGCCATGAGTGGACACCTGGATTCACCCGACCGCAAACCCTCCGTCATGGTGCTGGGAGTGGGCGGCTTCGCGTACAGCACGGCGCAAATTTTGCGCGATAACGGCGCGAATGTTTCGACATATTTTACCCGCAGTTACAGCCATTTCCCGCCCACGCTCGCCGGCCCCACTTACAGCGCGGAAAGTTTTCCCAGCCCGCGTTTGCTGTGGGAAAAGAAGCGGGTGGATTTGCTGATACCGCAATCCATTGATTGGGCGCAGGCGCCTTGGAAGGATGATTTGCTGGCTTCGAAAATTCCCATCTTTTCACCCACGGGCGAAGGCTTGCGCATCGAGCGCGAGCGGGATTTCGCCCGCAAACTGTGCCAGGATTTCAAAATCCCCTTTCCGCAGGCGCACGTGGCCGCCAATCAACTCGCGGCGGAACGCATTCTTAAAAAACACCCGTGTCCCTACGTCATCAAAAATCCGCTTTGCTCGCCGACGAGCCCCATCCACACCATTCTGTGCGAGACCATCGAAGACACCCGTTCGTGGCTTAGGAAAATCAATTACGCCGAGGGAGTTTTTCTCCAAGAATATATGGGCGCCGCCGAGGTTGGCCACATCGCCTTTGTGAGCGGGGGGGAAGTTTATCCAGTGGTGACGAATCAGGAATACAAGCGGGCGTTCTCCGGCAACATGGGCGTGGTGGCGGGCGCGCCGTTGGGCGGGTTGGTCGAAAAGGACCCCGGCGACAAATACGGGCTGGCGCGCGCGTTGCTCCGCCCGTTGCGTCCCTGGTTCCGCGAGGTCAATTATCACGGGCCAATTCAAGTAACAGCGGTGCGTCGGCTGGGCAGATGGCATGTTATTGAATACAATGTCCGCATCGGCGTCACCTCCGGCGCGATGATTTTGCGGATGCTGGCCGATCCGGTGGCCACGTTGCTGCAAACCGCTCGAAACGAGAAATTGGATTTCAAATTCAAGCCCGGCATGAAGTTTGGTTCCTCGGTCACGTTGGCCGGTTACGGTTATCCTTATGTGCAACAAAAGGGACCTTCGCTGCCGGTGGAAGTGACCGGCGCGTTCGATCCCGATTGCGATGTCTGGTGGAACGAGGTTGCCCGCGGCGAGGATGGGCGGATGTTTACCACGGGCCATCGTATTGCGGACGTGATTGCCTTTGGCTCGTCGCTGGGAGCCGCGCTTCAACGGGCTTATGCCAACATCAATAAAATTCGCAGCCTCGGCAGTTATCATCGCGTGGACATCGGCCAGAGTCTTTGGCCGCCGGGAAATAATTGAAGCCTTAATTTGTGAGGACATTTTCTTTTTATAGAGGCTATTTGAAAGAGCGTGTTTGGTGTCCAGCCTTTAGGCTGTCACAGCCGGGGAACACGCTAAAGCGTGGACATCGAGCAACGCAGGAGCCGCGATTTGCAAAATCACACTGGCTTTTTAAACACGCTCCTAGTTGTGCGTAAGTTTTTAGAAAATGAATCCTCTAATTTTGCCCGATTTGAAAACCGAAACCCCCTCCGCCATCCTTGCGCCCACTCCTCCGCTGCGTTCCGCGTGGGTTGAAATTGACCTGAAACAGCTCCGGGAAAATTACAGATTAATCGGCCTCGACAAGTCCGCGAGCGTGCAAATCATGTCCGTGCTCAAGGACAACGCGTATGGCCATGGGATGGTGCAAATCGCGCGGACGGCGCTGGGTTGCGGCGCAACCGCCCTGGCCGTGAGCACGCTGGATGAAGGCCTCACTCTGCGCGCGCAGGGGATCAAGTCGCCGATTTTGCTTTTGGGCGAGCGACAGGACGCAGAATTGTCCTGGTGCATCGAAAACCGCCTGACCTGCTGCGTTCAGGACCACCACACCGTTGAAAAACTGGCAATGCTCGCCGCGCGCTACGGCAAGAGATTTCCCGTGCATCTCAAAATCAATACCGGCATGAACCGTTATGGCGTGCGCTGGTCGGAAGCCTCGGCCTTGGCGAAGCGAATTAGCGCGGAGACAGCGTTGGTGTTGGAAGGAGCGTTGAGCCATTTTTCCATGTCTGACGAAACCGACAAAACTTTTGCGTTGTTGCAATTGGAGCGGTTCAACCAGGCGCTATCGGAAATGGCCGCAAAGGATGTGCGCGTGAAATACCGACATTTATCGAACAGCGGCGGATTTCTTGATCTGCCGCAGGCGCGATTCGACATGGTGCGGATCGGCCTGCTGCAATTTGGTGTTTATCCCTCCAAGGTTTGCCGCCGCATTCCCGGCCTCGCGCCGGTCATGACGGTGAAGGCAAAAATTGCGGCAATCCAAAATCTGCAAATTAACGATTGCGTCGGGTATGGCATGCGGTATCAGGCCACTTCGCCCCGGCGCATCGCGGTCATCCCCATCGGTTACGGCGACGGATTTCCGCGGATGCGCAACCAGGGTTGCGCGCTCATCGGCAGCAAGCGCGCGCCGCTGATCGGCGGTGTGGCCATGGATGCGCTGATGGTGGACGTCACGGAAATTCCGGAGGCCGCGCTTTGGGACGAAGTGGTGGTGATGGGCCGGCAGGGAGATGAGGAAATTTCCGTGCATGAAGTGGCGTCGTGGAAAAACTCCGTTTCGTACGATGTGCTCACCGGCTGGCGGGAGCGGTTGCCGCGGGTTTATTTGAATGGAAAGGCCGCCTGATGAAATTGCTTTTCTCCGAGCACCAGGCCGACTACGCCCATTACATTTTTCCCTATGCGATTTGGGGATTTCCGGAACCTGGGGAAACCCCGGGCGATTTTTTCAACCACGGCTTTCTGCCGTCGTCGCGCGAACTGGACCGTTTTTATCTCTGCCGACAGGTGCGCGTCAACTTGCGCAAATACCAGCCTTCCTCCGAGAACCGCCGCATTCTGCGCAAGGGCGAGGACTTCAAGGTCACGCTGGTTACGCGCGCGGAATTTGATTACAACCTGCGCCGCCGCGATTTCTGCAAAGCCTACGCCGATCTCAAGTTCGGCCTGGGCGTGATGACTCCAGAACGCCTCGACTCGCTCTTCAACAGCCGCATCACCTCGCACCTGCTCGTATTTCAAGACGCCAAATCGTCCGAAGAAATTGGCACCGTCACGCTCTTTGTGGAAGGCAAACTCGCGTATTATTATTACGCGTTTTACGATCTCAAGGAGCGCTCGCGCAACCTGGGCATGTTCATGATGACCTCGGCGGTGGAATTTTTTGCGCGCCAGGGATTTGATTTTCTTTACCTCGGTTCCTGCTATTCCCAGAATGCGCTGTATAAAACGCAATTTGCCGGTTTTGAATTTTTCAACGGCGTGGGCTGGTCTGACAATTTGGAAGAGTTGAAATATCTCGTTCGCCGCGCCGATCAGGAAGTGCATCAGCACTTGCTTGAAAGCGAAGAATACCGCCAGCTTTTTCACGGCGGCGACCTGCATCCCCTCGTTTCCGCCAGCGCGTTTCAAATCAAGCTGAAGCAATGATCAATATTCACCGCTGGCTTTGTGATTTACGGAGTCTTCTTCGTTACAGCCGCGCTCTGCAAACGCACGGGAACTGCAACGTTGCCAATTTCGACTCGACCCGCTTGATACTGGAACCATTCCTCGTGCCGGTTGCGCCGCGCTTCAACCAGTTCGCGAAATGTCTGCGTGTCCGTGCGCAAAATTTCCAAATCGCTGCGTTCCGCGGGTGGCACGTCGGCGGCGACACGTACGGATTTGATCGGCACCCGCTGCTCCGGCTTTTCATAAAATCCCAGCGGGCCAGTGCCGCGGGGCAGCGACGAAAGCAGTTCCATCCCTTGCACGACTCGCCCGAACAGGGTGACGTTGCGATCCAGATGCCTCGGCGCGTGACCGATCACGGCGTACAATTCCGTGCCGCCGCCGCTGTCCGGCGAGGTGTCGCGACCCGCGCCGACCATGCCGTAACAATGAACCAGCCACATCCTGCCGCTGCGACGGTCGCGTGCTACAGGAAATCCGCCTGAAAACCCGACCTCCGGCGCATACACGTCCTTGTCCGGCAGCGGTGTGAACGGGATTTGGGGATCGAACGCGCGGTCGAATTCGGCGGACAGCGTTTTGTGGGCGTGTTCAATCTTGCGGGCCAGCTCCGGTTTTTCCGCGTCAGGGTCGGCCCATTGCGCCACGTAATTGTCCTGCACGCGAATGATTGCCAGCCCGTCAAAATACTTTTCTCTCACCAGCGCCTTCACATTGGCAACGTGATTCGGAGCGAACGCGTGGGCCAATTCAATCACCACCCGGCCATTGGTCAGGTCCATGTAAAGCGTGTTCTCCGGATCAAGTGTCCGCCAATCGCCTGGCGCAGAATTTGATAGAACCTGCGCCGTTATCGGCACCTTGGTCTTGGTGGAATCTGCGGCGCAGGAAACCATGCAGGAGAAAATCAAGAACGCCAAAAGACCTAACTCAGTCGGTTTAAATGGTAGTTTCATATCTTTATTTGGATACACGAATGCGTCATTCCTGAGTAATGCGACGCAACCCATGTATAATCGTTTGCCAATCGAGTTCAAGGTCTTTACACCCCGTCAATGCGCCATTATCGTTGGCGATAATGTCTGAAGCGGTAAAAACTCGCGTGGTCGTCGGCATGAGCGGTGGAGTTGATTCCTCCGCGGCGGCGGCTTTGTTGCTGAAGCAGGGGTATGACGTCGTCGGCATCACCTTGAAACTCTGGCCGCAGGATTGCGTCAACCGCGCCGAGGACAAGTGCTGCGGCCCGCAGGCGGTCATGGATGCCCGCAGCGTATCCCACAAGCTCGGCATTCCCTACTATCTCGTGGATGAGGCGGCGGATTTTCAAAAACAGGTGATCAATTATTTCGCCGAGGAATACAAGGCCGGACGCACGCCCAATCCCTGCGTCATGTGCAACGAGAAGCTCAAGTTTGGCACCCTCATCAGCCGCGCGGGGCAACTGGGCGCGGAATATATCGCGACGGGCCATTTTGCGCGCATCGAGAAAACTTCCAGTGGACGGATGCTGCTCAAGCGCGGTCGCGATTCGCGCAAGGACCAGAGTTATTTTTTGTTTTCGCTCCGGCAAGAGCAGTTGGCGCGGACGCTTTTTCCGCTAGGCGAATTGACGAAGACGGATACGCGCTGCGTCGCACGGCAAAACGAACTCAAGACGGCCGACAAAGAAGAGAGCATGGAAATCTGTTTTGTGCCCGACAAGGATTACGGACGGTTCCTGCAACAAGCCGATCTCGTGCGCAAGCATCGGGGCGAAATCGTCAATCTTCAGGGCCAGGTGCTGGGCCAACATGAGGGCATTGAGTTTTACACAATTGGCCAGCGCAAGGGTTTGGGATTGTCCTCCGCGAAGCCGCTTTATGTGGTCGAATTGGATGCCGTGAACAACCGTGTAGTGGTTGGCGATGAATCGGCATTGGATCGCGACCAATTTTTTGTGGAGCGTTGCAATTGGATTCCGTACGAAACGCCGCCAGACACGTTGGAAGTCACGGCCAAGATTCGCTACAATCATCCGGGCACACCGGCCACGGTTATTCCGCAAACCAACGGCCGCGCCGAAGTGAAGTTGCACGTTCCCCAGCGTGCGATCACGCCCGGACAGGCGTGCGTTTTTTATCAGGACGATCTCGTGGTCGGCGGCGGCTGGATCATGCGCTGACTTCGTTTGAAGCAGCCGGTTTCACGACGGATATTACCATCGCATCAGTCCGTAAATATTTTCGCGCGACTTCCTTTATCTCCGCCAGCGTCACGGCTTCATAGCGCGCGTCATCGGTGTCGCTGAAAGCAAAGCCCAGGCCGTATAATTCATCCAACGCATTGCTAAAGGCGAGTCCGCCCAAATCCTGGCGGGAGATTTTCTTCTGTCCGATGATTTTGGCCTTGGCGCGTTTGAGTTCCTCCTGTGTCAAGCCTTCGAGCCGCAGCAATTCGGCTTCGCGCAACAATTCTTTTTCCACCAAGTCCACTTTCTCCGGCATCGTGCCCACGTAGAAAGTGAAATATCCCGGAGCCAATCCCAGAAAATTCTGCGCGCCAACGTAATACGCCAGTCCGAGATTTTCGCGGATGCGCAGGAATAAACGCGAGCCAAGGTCGCTACACGCCTCCTGCAATAATTCCAATGCATAACGGTCATTGCTCCCGACCGTTGTGCCTTTGAAGCCAATGATGAGCACGGCTTGTTTCTTATCGCGAAATTCGGTAACGCGTTTGATTTCCTTGAGCGGTGTGGTTTCGGGCAATTCCGCCAGCGCCTCGGCGCCGCGCTGCCATTGGCCAAAAGCTTTTTCTACCGCTGCCTTGACGGCGTCAGGTTTTACGTCGCCGTAAATTGCCAGCACGCAATTATTCGGCACGGCCAGCCGTTGATGGTACGCTCTGAGTTCGTTTGACGATAAATTCTGCACGCTGGTTTCGGTGCCAAGCACATCAAGGCCGTAACCGATCTCGCCAAAAAGCGTGCGGCGCATGGCGATGCCCGCGCTGCGCAACAACTGATCGCGTTGCGCCTTGATGCCGGAGATCTGGATTTGCCGTTCGCGCTCCAGCGCGGCGGCGGGAAAAACAGAGTTCAGCAGGACGTCGGACAGCAGGAGCAACCCGGTGTCAAAATCGCCGCACAATACCTCGGCGTTGACGCCAAAACTGTTGTTGCCGCCGAAGCTGTTCAGGCTTCCGCCTACCGATTCAATCTCGCGGGCGATTTCCTCAGCCGAACGCGATTTGGTTCCTTTGAGCAGCATCGTTCCGGTCAATTGCGTGAGTCCATTCGTCGCCACAGATTCGGCGAGCACGCCGCCTTTCAATACTGTGCGAAACTGCACGAACGGCAGCCGATGGTTTTCTTTAACCAATAGACGCAGGCCATTGGCGAGTTCAAATTTCTGCACGGGCAAATCTCCCGCTTCGATCCCTGAAAGCGCTGGTTGCGGCGCCGCGCCTTTGGGGAGGAGGGCATACAAGGTGCGGTTGTTCGTGACCAGATACTCGCGCGCGACGCGTTGCAAATCCGCCGGTGTGACGTGCTTCACCGCCTCGAGGTAACGCTCGGAGAAATTCAAATCATTTGCCGCGAGCCAACTGCCGCCCAAATCGTGCGCTTGTCCCTGCATCGTTTTGCGCGTGGCCAGCGTGGCGGAGATGAACAACTTGATGGCTTTGGCGACCTCTTCCGGCGCGACCGGTTTGTCTTTCAGGCGCTCGATTTCCGCCAGCGCGGCGTCGCGCGCGGCTGGAAATTTATCCGCATCCACCAGCGCGCTTATGCCGAACAAACCCGGATTGCCCGGGCTGTAGGTCCAGGCGTCAATGGAATTTACCAGGCCCTTTTTCTCGCGCAATTCCTGGTAGAGTCGCGAACTGCGCCCGCTGCCCAACACCACCGACAAAACATCCAGCACCGCCACGTCCGGATGCCGCAGTTCAGGAATGTGCCAGGAAACATGCAGATGCGCCATTTCAATGGGCGCTTCCTCGACAATTTCGCGTGGCGCGGTCTGCCGGGGTTCCTCCGGCAAAACGATTGGCGCGATGGCCTTGGCCTTCGTCTTGGCGTAAGCTTCCTGGATTTGCGCTATCACCTCCGCAGTGTTAACATCGCCGACGACGACGAAGAACACATTATTCGGCGCGTAGCGTTCGCGAAAATACGCCTCGATGTCCGGCGCTTGAAGTTCGTTGTAAATATCCGGGTAGCCGATGATGGTGAAACGGTAGGGGCTTTTGGTGTAAGCCGTTTCAAACAAGCGCCTGCTCGAACGCCGACCCGGTTCATCCTGGTTCATGTCCATCTCGCGGAGGATGACTTGCTTTTCCTTCGCCATTTCATCGGCGGGCAACGTGGCATTCCGCATGATGTCGCACAAAATATCAATGGCCACCTTCGCGCCCGTGTTCGGCACATCAATGTAATAAACGGTCCGGTCAAACGAAGTGTAAGCGTTCATGTAACCGCCCGCGTCCTGCACTTCCTGGTCAATGCGTCCGGCGCCGCGCGTGGTGGTGCCCTTGAATAGCATGTGTTCGAGCACGTGCGACATCCCGGAGCCGAGCCACTTGCCTTCGTTGATGCTGCCAGTCATGGCCCATGCCTGCGCGGAAACGACCGGCGCGCTGTGGTCTTCCCGCACGATGATCGTCAGCCCGTTTTCGAGCTGGGAAATCCTTACGCCCGGCGGCAGCGCGGGAATTTCAACTGACGTGCCGTTGCCGGCAAAGGAGGTGACAGGTGCGCTCATAGATGTTTCTAAATCTTGACGGAAATATAACCTTGCAAGTGACAGACGACAGGACCATCAACAAAAACCTTTTCAACCGGATTTCGACTGCGTCCGCGCCTAAGCCTCGGTCACTTTTGGCTCCGGCAGTCGTTTCACCTTTCGGCCCCGGGGCAGAAAAGGTTTTTGAAAAGCCTCGTAAAAGTCGTAACCATTCTCGAAATCAGCGCGCGTGTCCTTGTCTGTTTTCTTCAGCAGCCGGTTCTCCACCATGATGAAAACCAGCTCGCCAAAATCCCGGCAAGTATGCACACCCCATTCCGCGAAGACGGTGATCGCCATCGGGCCGAACATTTCCAGCGCCAGCTCACGGATGCCCGCAAGCAATTCCTGGCCGGTGACATGCTTCTCGGTGTTCGAGCCGCGCTTCTGGGGTTTCTCGGACTTTTGCTCCCGCTCCAGCATCTTGCGCGTGTGATCCAATGCGTCGCGCAGAAACAGGTAGGCGTCCCGGTGATATCGCGCGTCCTTCGCGAGGATTTGATCCACGGCCTCTTCGATTGTAGATGGTTGCATTATTTTATGGTCTCGCCATTTGATCCCTCAACGCCGGCGGATGCGCCGTGCGATAAGTTTTGACGGCCCAACCCGTCAACAACAGGAACGCCAGTAAACCGAGCACAAGCTGTTCCTGTCTCGTCAAATGTATCATCGGTTTAATATACCCGAGTCTTTAGCCAAGCACAATGTTTACCAGTTTCTTCGGCACGACGATGATTTTCCTCACGGTCTTTCCCTCCACGAGCGGCTTGATTTTCTCGCTGGCGAGCGCGGAGGCTTCGATTTGCGCCTGCGATGCGTCCGCCGCGATGATGATTTTGTCGCGCAGCTTGCCGTTCACCTGCACGGGTATTTCCAGCGTGTTTTCCACGAGCAATGCCGGATCGAACTTCGGCCACGGCAGATAAGCCAGGGTGGGCGTGCCGCCGTCCAGCTTCGCGAATAATTCCTCGGCTAGATGCGGCGCGAACGGTTGCAATAGCGCCAAAAATTCGCGCAACACGGAGCGCGGCTTGGTCGGCCACGTCATCGCTTCGTTGATGAACACCATGAGCGCGGAAATGGCCGTATTGAAGCGCAGGCCGTCGAGGTCTTCCGTCACTTTCTTGATGCACGCGTGCAGGGTTTTTAATTGCGCGGGTGTGGCTTCGATGTCCGCAATCGCCGGATTGAGCTTGATCAAGCCGAGTAGTTCTCCGCGACCCTGCGACCCGGCGGTGGTTGCTGCCTGCTCGAAGTCAACCTCGCTTTTTTCATCCACGAACAAGCGCCAGACGCGTCCGAGAAAACGATAAACACCCTCCACGTTTTTGGTGCTCCACGGTTTCACCATTTCCAACGGCCCCAGGAACATTTCGTAAAGGCGAAACGCATCCGCGCCGTAATCCTTGAGGATGTCGTCGGGATTGACGACGTTGCCGCGGGACTTCGACATCTTCTGCCCGTCCTCGCCCAGAATCAGCCCTTGATTGACGAGTTTGAAAAACGGTTCCGACGTCGAGACGTAACCGAGATCAAACAAAACCTTGTGCCAGAAGCGTGCGTAAAGCAGGTGCAACACCGCGTGTTCGGTGCCGCCCACATATAAATCAACGCCCGGGGTGGATTTCGGATTTCGGAATTCGGATTTCGGATTCTGGGAGACGCCCATCCAGTATTGTTCTGGCGCTTTCCTTACAAACGCTGCGGGATTCTGCGCATCGAGAAACCGGAGATAATACCAGCAACTGCCGGCCCATTGCGGCATCGTGTTGGTCTCGCGCACGGAGCCATCAGGCAGATTGACCCAATTCTTGGCGCGAGCGAGCGGCGGTTCGCCGGTCGAGGTGGGTTTGAAATCCGTCAAGTCCGGTGGCAACAAAGGCAACGCCGATTCCGGCAGCGCCTCGTGATACAAATTCCCGGCGGCATCCTTTTTCCAAACAATCGGAAACGGCTCGCCCCAGTACCTTTGACGGCTGAATAGCCAGTCGCGGATTTTGTAATTGATCGTTTTCTTTCCAAGACCTTTTTCTTCAAGCCAGGCGGTGATTTTCTTTTTGGCTTCCTGCGTGGGCAAATCATCAAGAGAAATCTCAGAGTTCTTTGAATTAACAGCAAGACCCTCCTCATTAATGCAGCAATCGTCGTAAACGTAAAGACGCGCCACATCGCCGGCAATCGTCAAATCGCGTGCTTTTTTACCATGGTCATAGTAAGGACGCTTCTCGTCGTAACTGAAGCTCCTTGGCGTGAGGGTGCCCACAACAGGCTTAATAGGAAGTGAGAACATCTTAGCAAACGCAAAATCGCGCTCGTCGTGCGCAGGAACCGCCATGATTGCGCCGGTGCCATAACTCGCGAGAACATAGTCGGCAATCCAGATGGGAATTGGTTCTCCATTGACTGGGTTAATTGCGAAAATGCCGGTGAAAACACCTGTTTTCTCTTTTGATAATTCCGTCCTTTCGAGGTCGCTCTTTGTCGATGCTGCGAACCGATAGGATGTAACCGCTTTGAATGGTGCATCGGCGCTTCCTTTCCATTGTTGGGGTGTGCCTTTGGGCCATGCGTTTAAGGTGAGAGATTCAGTAAGCCACGCATTAATTAAGGGATGTTCCGGCGATAACACCATGTACGTTGCGCCGAACAATGTGTCGGGCCGCGTTGTAAAGACAGTGATTTGAAATTCCGAATTTGCAATCTGAAATTTCACCTCCGCGCCTTCGCTCCGGCCAATCCAATTCCGCTGCATTTCCTTGAGCGAATGGCTCCAGTCAATGCCTTCGAGATCGTTCAACAACCGCTCGGCGTACGCGGTGATGCGGAGCATCCATTGGCGCATCGGCTTGCGAATCACCGGAAAACCGCCGATGTCGCTCTTGCCGTCAATGACTTCCTCGTTGGCTAAAACGGTGCCGAGTTCGGGGCACCAATTCACTGGCGCTTCGGAAACAAAAGCCAGACGGCGCGAATCGCGGAAATTGCGTGTTTCGTGTTCCGCCTTTAGCTCCGCCGGAATTGGCAGTGTGTCAATATTCTCCGCGCGGTTCGTTTTTGGATTGAACCACGAATTGTAAAGCTTGAGAAAAATCCATTGCGTCCACTTGAAATATTCCGGGTCCGTCGTGTTTACTTCGCGGCTCCAATCGTAGCTGAAACCGAGCGATTGAATCTGGCGCTTGAAATTGGCGATGTTCGCCTCGGTGGTCGCGCGCGGATGCTGGCCGGTCTTGATGGCGTATTGTTCCGCCGGCAAACCAAACGCGTCCCAACCCATCGGGTGCAGCACATTGAAGCCCGCCGCGCGGCGATAGCGCGCCAGAATGTCCGTGGCCGTGTAACCCTCCGGATGGCCCACATGCAATCCCGCGCCGCTGGGGTAGGGGAACATATCGAGCACGTAATACTTGGGCGGCAATTGCGCCGCGGCAACCTCTTTGCCCTCGAGCCCATACCGCCGGGCAAAAGGGTGCCCGTGCGGAAGCACTTCGCCCGGATTCCAGGCGCGAAAAGTCTGCTGCTGCTCCCAAATGGACTGCCATTTCGGCTCAATCAAATCGAACGGATATTGTCGTCGGCCTATTGACATAAGCGTGGAATATTGCGGAATCGCGCAATGAAGGGCAATCGCAGAATTTCAGGAATTCAAAGCCCGGAAAATGAAGCTTGCAAGCTGTTTCCAAGTAGGCCAAGTTTCCCGTCGCAACTAAATAATAATTGGAATGAACCTTGGTGGTATTAAACAGCAAGTCGGGGCATTTGAGAGGACCATGCAGGAAAATCCGCTCGCAGTTTGGGGGTTGATCATCGCCGGCTTGCTGGCCTTCCTGCTTTTGGGCGGTCTGCTGCTTGATACAATTTTGGAAAAGCGCAAGCTCCGGCAAAAGGCGCAGGCGTTTGAAAGACTGCAAAAACACCTGGCGAGCCTGCCGGGTTCCAAGTCCTGACGGTGCGCGTTCCGTTTCCACGTTTTAGCGTGTCCCCTCCTGGCAGCTAACAGCGGAATTATTGACCACGGATGCACACTGATAGACACGGATGGGAAAGGGAATAAGGTTCCGTTTTGTTGGCTGGCAGAGGACGATAATCAGTTGGATCCAATTGGCCAACACCTCTCCTTTTTCCATCCCGAATCCGTGTTTATCAGTGTGCATCCGTGGTTGACTCTTATTCTTCCGGTTAATCGCTAGAACGCGAGCAAACCCGTCCCTCACTTCAACTTTGGAAAAAATTTGCGCGCCGTGGCGCAAGTGGCCTCGCTCAATTCGTCCAGCGAGCAATTTTTTACCTGCGCCACCACCTGCGAAATTTCCTTCACGTAGGCTGGTTCGCAGCGCTTGCCGCGATAAGGCACGGGCGCGAGATAAGGGCAATCCGTTTCCAGCATCAATTGATCCAGCGGCGTGGCGGCGGCGGTGTCGCGGACGGCTTGCGCGTTTTTGAACGTGATGATGCCGGTGAAACTGACCAGCGAACCCATTGCCAGAATCCGCCGCATGGCCTCCGCGTCATCCACGAAGCAATGGAAAACACCCCGCACGCGCCCGGCAAATGGCTGTAGCTGCGCCAGCGTATCGGCCAGCGCGCTGCGCTGATGCACAACGCAGTTAAGGCCGAACTCGTCGGCCACTTCCAATTGTTGCTGGAAAATTTGCGCTTGTTTGATTTTGTAGCGTTTGTCATCCGCCGCAGAGGTGTCCGGTTTTTCGCTGGGCAAATGATGGTAGTCCAGCCCGGTTTCGCCGATGGCCACTACCTTGGGATGCCGCGCCAGTTCTCGCAGCGCGGGTCGCAAGTCCTCTGGCGCTTCCAGCGCATTCGTCGGATGCCAGCCCACGGCGGCAAAAACCGCTGGAAACCGCTCACTCAATTTCACCGCGCGCGTGCTGCTCTCCAGGTCGGTGCCAATCGCGATGACGCGCGTGATGCCCGCCGCTTCTGCGCGCTGCAAAACCTCCGGCAAATCTCCAGCATAATCCGGGTAATCCAAGTGCGCGTGCGTATCGAAAAAAATAGCCATAAAAACCGGTCGGATGCAAATTTAGAGGGTGCGATGAGAAAAACAAGCCCGGGTGCAGGCATCCGCACCGTTGCCTGGAGAATTGCTCTGCGCTTGGTCTGATGTCGGCTAGGACGAGGCTGCGACGGCATGGTCGGCAACGGCTTCAGATTTGCCGTTGGCAGCGGCTGGTGCGGGCTGGCGGAGCGGAGGGAGGGTGAAGAAAAAAGCGGCGCCCTTGTTCAACTCGGCTTCGGCCCAGATCCGGCCGCCGTGTTTGCGAATGATGCGCGCCACGGTGGCGAGCCCCACGCCCGTGCCCTCAAATTCCTCCGCGCGATGGAAGCGTTGAAACACGCCGAATAACTTGCTGGAATATTTCATATTGAATCCGACGCCGTTATCGCGCACGAAAATGGCCGATTCGCCATTGAGTTTCGACTCACCCAATTCAATGACAGCGCGTTCGCGCGGGCGGGTGTATTTCACGGCGTTGGAAAGAAGATTCGTGAAAACCTGCCGCATGAGTCCCGAGTCGCAGTAGACGTTCGGAAGTGGGCTGATCTTCCATTCGATCTGCCGGTTGGGTGCTTCCAATTTCATTTCGCTGATGACGCTGGCGACAAGCGGGTCCAGGGCCACGCGCTGCCGGGCGAGTTCCTTCTTGCCGACGCGGCTGAGGTTCAGCAGGTCGTCCACCAGTTGCGCCATATTCTGGCTGCCCTGCCGGATTTTTCGCGCAAATTTCCGCGCCTCCTCGGACATGGCGGGGCCGAATTCCTCCTCGAGAATCTGCGCGTAGCCGTCCACGTGGCGCAACGGCGCGCGCAGATCGTGGGAAACGGAATAGGTGAAGGATTCCAATTCCTGGTTGCTGGCCACCAGTTCGGAGGTGCGCAATTGCACGCGCTCTTCCAATTCGGCGTTCAAGCGGCGCACTTCATCCTCGGCGCGCTTGCGTTCGATGACTTCGGCGGCCAGCCTCTCCTGGTTTTTGATCGCCTCCAGCGCGTGCGCATCGGCTCTTTCCCGGGCGGTGTGCATGGATCGGCCAAACAGGATGATGGTCATGCAGACAAGGATGGGTGGAACCATCGTGTCCAGATATTGACGAGTCGTTTGGTGGAGCGCGTAATTGGGTTCCAGAAAAAACCAATCCGCCAGCATAAAGCCAAAGACGAAGGTAATGATGGAAGGCACAAAACCGCTGTACCAGGCCACAAGGGTCGTCGCTACAATGAACGTGATGAAGGCGTGTTTGGCCGTGCCATTGTCCATCAACGGGTCCAACGAGCGCCGGATGAGAAAAGCAAACAAAACTGCCAGCGCGGCGAAACCATAGCGCTTGAACGTGGAACGATTTTCGGGCGAGCTACGATAGCGCGTAAGTTCAGTGTCAGGCGCTTTCATTTAAGTCCTACCAACCGTAATGGCTCCGACATTGAATTGAAAGCTAAAGTTTGGCCGCGTCTCTGCGACCGCGGCAACCCGCGAATAAGCACCAAGCACCAACATCCAGGCTCCCAGTTTGGGCTGGATGTTGGTGTTTGGAATTTCTCTGGTGCTTGGAGGTTGGAATTTGGAGCTTTTCCTCACTGCCCTTGCACAACGCCCATCGGCTCTTGCTTTGGAGGTGTGGGAATTTCGTAGGCCATCCACGCCGATGGTTCGCCGCTGGAGGAAGAGCGGTACCCGGCCAGGACGCGGAAATTGTCCTGCAATTGCAGCCGCGCCCAGATCAGCGTGCCGATGGGCCAGAAAACAAACAAGGCCCAGCCGAGGCAATAGAGCACCAGCAAAACATGCGGCAGCAGGATGGTCAGGAAAGTGGTCTTGAACATCGCCCGGCTCTCCGTTTTGGAACACAGCCCAAACCACATGGCGACCCACGCCACGGCTTGTAAATCCACGAAAAAAAAGATGGCGAATGCCGTTTCCGCGATGACCACTCCGCTCACGACCAGGTCCTTGGGTCCCATGTTATTTTGCAGCAGCCAGAACAATCCCCCCATTTCAAAGACCAGGAGGACCAGCGCCGGGCGAAGAAAGATGCGGCGCAGGGCGAGAATCTGTCCTTCAAGAATGTCAGCGACTTTCAGCGGGGTGCATAGAAGAAGTTCCAACGCCGCGCTCCGACGCGCTTCGGCCAGGCAACGGCAAGCCTGTGAGGCGAGCAAGACTTTCACCAGTGAATTCATAATGGCTACGAAAACGACTAACAGCAAACTGAGATCGCTAACCCAAGTTGGGGCTATTGGTGGCCGGACAAAAGGAGAAGCCTGTTGTTGAACTACATAATTGAGACTGGCGGCATTGTAATGGTGAAGGACGCAAAGGCTCGAGGTGATGAAAATTGCCGCAATGAGAGCTAAAAGCCAAATTAGCATTGCCGGATTTCGACCGCGATTGGCAAGCCAAAACATCGGATTGTCCTCAAGCGCTTTTGCGTGACTGGACCGGTCGCCGGAATTTGACATAGACACGCCCGCTTGCGCGGATGGAGTAGGCCCGTCGCTGGCACCTTCCTCGCAAAAACGATTGATGATGGCTGATGCGCGCGCGAGGAAGGACCAACTGAAAACCACACTCAGCAACAGTGAGATCCAGAATTCCCGCGGATAAATCCGGTAAACGGCGTCGGATGAGGCGAAGAAAGCGCGCGCCGGACTTAGCGGAGCGAGGGGACTGGCGATCATCGGGAAAGGGACAAACAGAAACAACAGGACGACAAAAAATGTGCCCGCCATGGCGCGGCTCGCGGAATAACTGCGCGCGGAAATCCAGATGCCCGCTGACAACGAAAAAACCAGAACGCTGGTCGAGGCGAGGCCCACGCGCCAGATTTCTCCAAAAGTCACGCCGCCCAGGAACAGCGACCACGCCAAGATCGGCAGGATGGCGAACAGTGCGTAAAGCGAAGTCAGCGAGGCGGCGGCAAGTTTTCCCAGGATGACATCGTAACCTTTCAGATCGGTCAGAAACAGGAGACCGAGGGTGCCTTCGCGCTTTTCGCCGCTCAGGCAATCGGCGGTTTTCCGGACTCCTTCCAGGACGCAGAAGAGGAGGGCCAGCGATGAAAGCGTGGCAAACATATCCGCCCCAGTTAGCGCCCGGGGGCCGGGGCGGGGCGTCAAGAGCAGCCGGATAATCCCGAACACTGCGACCGCCACGGGCGTGAACATGCGGACGGCGTAAGTGGCGGAATTCCGCGCCGTCACGCGCAACTCCCGCTCCACTATGGGCAAAAAGGTCATGCCGAGTTGATTGGTTTACCCGCCACAGCGTTCAAAGATAGTGGATGGGCGAAGGGCTGGGCGAGGGAAAAAGGCGGAGAAAAAAGCGCCAAGCACCAACATCCAAGCACCATTGAAGCTCCAAATGTGAAACACCAAATGGTTCGAACTCGCGTTGCTACTTGGGATTTGGAGTTTGAAAATTCTCTGGTGCTTGGATGTTGGTGCTTGGTGCTTTTTCCAATTGCAACGCCGCGAGAAAACCACCCGCCTTCGCCAGCGTTTCCTCATACTCCGCTTCCGGAATCGAGTCTGCCACAATGCCCGCCCCGGCGTGGAACCACGCGTGGCCGCCGCGACAGATGGCGGTGCGGATAGCGATGGCAAGCTGGCTCTCGCGGTTGAAGCCAAGATAACCGAGCGAGCCGGTGTAAGGGCCGCGTGTGACGGGTTCGAGTTCGTCAATGATTTCCATGGCGCGGATTTTCGGCGCGCCGGTGATGCTGCCGCCGGGGAAACACGCGGCGAAAGCGGCGAAGTGCGGCACGTTCGCGCTCAAGCGTCCCTCGATGGTCGAAACGAGATGCTGGACTTGCGGATAGCGCTCGAGGCGGACGAGTTCAGGGACTTGCACGGAGCCATATTCGCAAACGCGGCCAAGGTCGTTGCGCAGGAGATCGGTGATCATGACCAGTTCGGCCATTTCCTTGGGGCTGGTCTGGAGTTCGTAGGTCAATTGGGCGTCGCGCGTGGGATCGGCCGAGCGCGGCCGCGTGCCCTTGATGGGCCGGGTGAGAATGTGCGGGCCGCTCAAGCGCAGAAAAAGTTCGGGCGAGGACGAAGCGATTTGAAACTCGCCGCAATCCAGGTAAGCGGAAAAAGGAGCCGGCGAAACGGCGGCGAGTTGTTGAAAAAATTCCCAGCCGGACTGAGGGCACACAGCCGAGAGGCGATGGGCGAGGTTGACCTGGTAAATGTCCCCGGCACGAATGTAGCGCTGCGCTTTTGCGACGCGGGTGAGGAAGTCCGCGCGGGACAAGGTGGAGGAAATTTTGATTTTTGATTTTTGATTTTTGATGGGGGAAGGTACTGTATTGCGTGTTGCGTGTTGCGTGGGGAGGAAATTTTGCAGGTGATTGGCCCACCAATCCTGTTGTTGACGGGCGCGGAGTTCGGTGCGGGAACCGTCGGCATTGAGTCCGGTGGAGATAAGCCAGGTTTTGCCGAGATGATGATCGAAGGCGATGAGGCTGTCGTAAAAACCCATGTGGCAATCGGGAAGTTCAAGGTCGTTGACGGCGCGGCGGGGCAAGCGTGGTTCAACGAAATTTTTCAGGTCGTAACCCCAGTAGCCAAAACAGCCGCCGAGCGGAAAGGGAAGGTCCACTTCGTCGAGCAGTTCGTAACGCGCCATGAGGCCGTCGAGGATTTGCCAGGGATTGCCGAACTGCTGTTGCGTGTTGCGTGTTGCGTGTTGCGTGAGTTCGCAACGGGAGCCGAAGGAGCGAAAGGTGAGAAACGGCCGGGCCGTGATGAAGGAATAGCGGGCAGCCGGGGAATCAAAGAGCGCGCTCCGCAAAAGCACGACGCCCGGTTCGCCGCGTAATTGCTCGACGAGCAATTCCGGCGTGGGCGGCGTGGCGATTTCGTGGATGAGGGGGCGCATGAAACTTTCAGCTACAAAATTTCGTCAAACGGTTTGCGCCATTGCAATTGAGCTAGAGCTTTTGCAGCCAGCTTCGCGCCAACATTTGATCCCACCATTCGTCGGCTTCTTCGTGCGTCTTGAAGCGGAACACACCGCGTGGCACGCGCAATTTCGCATGGTCGCTGGCATACGCCAAACGGGCTTTAATATCCGCTTCGGTCAAATCAGGAATTTCGGATAAAATCTCGATGCGCCGCATGCCGGATGCAATATACTCCAAAACATCCTGAACCGTGATGCGCAAGCCCCGAATGCAAGCCTTCCCGCTCCGCTTGCCGGGTTCAATTGTTATGATGCTTTGGTGATCCACAGTTAGGAAGTTAACAAACCATTGGAGTCAGGTCAAACATGCGGTCAGAATTAGAGGCTGATTTAGAATTGAAAGTTGTTTAGAAACCAATGGGGCTTGGCATTCTTAGGACGCAAATTAGATTTTCAATAAATTACTCAATCCCTTGTCATTCTTCAACGGACTCACGAGCGCCAGGTTCAACCGTTCGGGCCGGAAGAAATCGCGGGCGACGGCGCGGATTTCGGCGGCGGTGACTTCGCCGAGGCGTTGCTTGATTTCTTCCGGTGGAATGGTTTTTTCGTAGCCGACGAGTTGTTCGCCCAGCCACATCATCTGGCTGTCGGTGCTTTCGAGGCTCAGTTCTATCTGGCCGATGACGTAGTCCCGGGCGCGGCGCAGTTCGGCGCTGGTGGCGAGTTTCGCGCTCAACTGGCCCAGCTCGCGCATCGCAAGTTTCAGTGTCTTTTCGAGATTGGCCACATCCAGGCCGGCGGAAATCGTGAGCGTGCCGACGTCGTCATAATAACTCAGGGAACTGTAAATGGAATAGGCCAGTCCGCTGTCCTCGCGAATCACCTGGAAGAGGCGCGAACTCATATTTTCGCCGAGCAGGGTGTTGAGCAGGCGCAGGGCATAGCGGCGCTCGTCGTGGCGCGAACATGTGCGGATGCCGAGGGCAAGCTGGGTTTGCTCGGTTTCCTTGGTGAACAGGCGGACGACGGGCCGGGTTTGTTCGCATGTCGCGGGCAGGAATTGCGGCGAGTTCCCGCGCGGAAAACGATTGGCGATCCGCGAAACGGCCTGCACGACTTGCTTGTGCTTGAGGCGTCCGGCGGCGGCGATGATGGTGCGGTTGGCCACGTAATTCCGGCGCTGATAATCCACGAGTTCAATGCGCGTGAGGGCGTCGAGCGTCTTCTCGGTGCCGGTGAGGGGGCGGCCAAGGGCCTGGCGCGGCCAGAGGGTTTCATTCAGCAATTCCTGGACGCGATGCTGGGGTTGATCGAGATACATCGCCAGTTCCTCCTTGATGACGCCGCGTTCCTTGTTGATGTCCGCCGGGTCAAAGCGCGAGTTGAGAAACATGTCGGTGAGGACGTCGAGCAATTCGTCAAAGCGGTCATGGCAGGCCTTGGAATGATAACAGGTCATTTCCTCGCTGGTGAAGGCATTGAGATAGCCGCCGACGCCTTCCACGTCCTGTGAAATCCGCCGGGCCGAACGCCGCCTCGTGCCTTTGAAAAGCATGTGCTCGATGAAATGACAGACGCCGTTCACCTCCGGCGGTTCGTAACGCCCGCCGACGCCGATCCAAAGCCCGAGGCTGACACTGGTCATGTGGGGCATTTCGGCGGTCGCGATGGTGAGGCCGTTTTTGAGTTTGGTGACAGAATACATGAGAGCAAGGTTGATGATTCAGGCAAAAGCTTCGGGCATGATTTCCGGCGGACCGATGCGGCGTTCGTAATCGAGGATGACATTCACCGCCTCCAGCGGGTCGTCGGTGATGGTGACGAGGTCCAGGTCGCCGGGGCTGATGTAATGGCCGGGAACCATGGTAGATTTCATCCAGGCGATCAGGCCTTGCCAATATTTGCTGCCGAAAAGAATGAGTGGAAACTGCGGGATGCGCTGAGTCTGGACCAAGGTGGCAACTTCAAAAAATTCATCCAGCGTACCGAAGCCGCCGGGCATGAAAACGAAGGCAAGGCTGTATTTCACGAAGCAAACCTTGCGCGAAAAGAAGTAATGAAAATGAATGGGGACATTGGCGTAGCGGTTGCCCTGTTGCTCGGAGGGCAATTCGATGTTGAGCCCGACGGATTTGCCCCGCGCCTGGGCCGCGCCGCGATTGGCGGCTTCCATAATGCCGGGACCGCCGCCAGTAACGACCGCGAGATGATGTTTGGCGAGCGCCTTGGCCAGCGTCATGGTGGCCTTATAATAGGGATTGCCAAGCGGAGTCCGCGCTGATCCGAAAATGGTGACGGCCGGCCCCACTTTTGACATGGTTTCGAACGAATCCACAAACTCCGCCATGATGCGAAAAATGCGCCACGGATCTTCCTTCAGGAAATTGTTGCTGCCATTGCCAATGCCGATACCATTGCTCATGCCGTAAGCATAAACACGGCGGGACGGGTAGGCAAGAGAAGTGCAACCAGTGCGGAATGCGGAGTGGGGAATGCGGAGTTCGGATGGGTTCTTCGTTGACGACGGGGCAACTTTACCACAGCTTTGACTCATTGGTTGGCTTGGCAATGCGCGCAGCTTTCAAATATCCAGTCTTCGGAATTCTGGCGCTTTTTGTGGCGCTGGCGGGAGTGCTGTTTTTCGCCATGCCGCCCGCGCCAAAGCCAGTCCCGCCGCTGCCCTTTGATGAAAAGGTGTTTATTTCAACGACTCCGTTTTCGGTCAACCTGGCGCCTCCCAAGAATGCGCCGTTTTACTCCCGCATCCTGTTTTTCGCCTTCGACAAATGGCAAAAACTTCGCGGAACCAGCGCATCAACCTGGTCTTTTCCGGCGGGCGGGAAAATGGCCTGCGGTGTGCAAGGATTGCTCAACCAATGCGCCAGCGTTTCAGGCACCCGTTACCTGATGCCGCTGGGTGTGACCGTGTCGAGCGTCCAGTTCGGAAACACAAACACACTCAACGGGCCGCAATGGGTGGCGGCGTTCGAGAAGGAATTGCAAACCGGAGATGTTCAATACTGGGATCCTCAAACCAAGAGAACGCGCCCGGAACATTTCACGCTGCTGCGCTTCCCCGCGCAAAAAACCGTGGTGGTGCTGCCGGAATCCGACGCGGCGGATTTTTTGCGGACGAATGGAATTCATCTTCTTGATACGAAAGTCAAATGACAGGACTTCCGGCGGGGAACTTGCACAAAGAAGATTTTCCTCATGTTTTGCTTGCGCTTTCCTGAATGTATCACTAAAGTATCACTTATGAAAACGGAACTCGTGACAACGCTCAAGCGGAAGGCAACGGATATAATTGCCGGCGTTGCTAAAAACCGCGACCCAGTGTTGATTACCCAGCATGGACGACCGGCGGCATACCTGGTGGATGTGGAGACATTCGAGGGCTTGAACGAACGTCTTGCGGTGTTGGAAATAATCAGTCGCGGCGAGCGTGCGGTGCAGGAAGGCCGCGTTTTGTCCCATAAAGAGGTCAAAAAGAGACTGGCACGATGGTTCGAGTAGTCTGGACTGACCCGGCGGCTGCCGACCTTGATGCGATTGCGGATTACATCGCCTTGGACAAACAAGATGCCGCGTCACGACTTGTGCGCCGCGTTTACGAGCGTGTTGAAATACTTGCGGAACATCCAGAAATTGGCTCGCGCGTTCCAGAAGTCTTGCGGTCTTCACAATATCGTCAGTTGATCGAACCACCCTGCCGCGTGTTTTATCGTTACGATGCAAAGATCCAAAAGGTGTTTGTTCTGGGAGTCATGCGTGGCGAGAAGTTATTTCAGAAAAGGTTGCTGCAAGAGCGCGACAAAATTAACGAGCGCTAATTAAAGGCTTAAAAATTAAGAATCACCATTTGTTTTATTGCGGTTCACGCGCTTGTCTTCATGTCATGCCAAAATTCCAAAGCGGAACTTGTGCGGTCATTCACATGCCTCCGCAGGGCTTTTGCAATCGCTCTACCGTACGGTGAATTCAGGTTCTCCGCCATCATTCTTGGCTTGCCCTGCAAAATTTCTTCTCTAGTGAAAGTTGGTATGTACTTTAATAAGAGGCTTAAGAAAAGCAGGCCGGCATGATAAATATCCACCGGTTTCCCAACGCGGCCAAATTCTGTAGGGTTTAAGAATTCTGGGGCGAGCATCCATTGGGCAAAAACTGTGTTAGTGGCGTCTATCTGCGGCTCAAGACGAGTAATGCCCAGATCCCCTACTTTAAAGACTGTTGAATGTTCATTTCCCATTTCACTACGCACATGCCGAGTGAATACATTTCTTGGATGTATATCTTTATGAACGTAACCAGCACCATGTATGAAATGAAGCGCTTGGAGCACACATTTTGAAACAGGCTTAATCCACAGTGCCGGTATTAAATCCGGCCACTGAATTAATCCTTCTAATGTTTCCGAGCAGCGTTCAATTATGAGATAAAACGTGTCATTGCATTCAAAAGCATCATGAACGTAGGTAACATTTGGATGGCGTAGATTAACTAGATTTTCCAATTCTCTCTGCCAACTTTCCCGGACAGCATCATACGATCTATTTTGGGGCAGCAGGATCTTGGCGGCGAGTTCATTTCCCCAATCGTCTGTGCATTCATATACAGCCCCAAAATTGCCAGACGCAAATAGCTGCCCCAAGTAATAGGTGCGCCCCTTAAAATTTATAATATCTCCCAGACTTGGAGGGCTAAATTTTTTGGGGATCACAGGCGCCAAAGACCCAAAATCCAATGAGCCTGAAACTCCTGTGGCAGGAAGCAAGGGAAGAGAAGACAGTATCGAATTCAAGCCTTCCCACGGATTATTTGGTGTATCTTGAGCGCCGTCGCTATTCATATTTTTTTAGTTGATGTGTTTTGAATTGCCTCTCAAGAGCACCCCAGACTCTCGCCGCAGTTGAGGCATTTGTAGCAGGCGCCGTTGCGGACGGCCATGTGGCCGCAGTTCGGACACGTCGGGGCGTCTTGCTGGAAGTGCGCCACGGAATCGTTCAGGGAGCTGATGGTCTTACGGTTGCCGTTCTTGTGTCCGTTGCCGTTCGCGGGGGAGACATCCAGGATTTCCGTGTCTTCGGACAAGGGCAGTTCGGGCACCGGGCGGTTGAGTTGCTTTTTTTCCGCTTCCATCAGGCCGGGAATGCCCAACTCCGGCTGGCTGCGGTTCAGCGTATGGGCTTCGCGATAGCCGGGAATGAACTGGAACGCCATCCAGCGGAACACGTAATCGGTGATGGAGGAGGCGTTGCGGACTTCCAGATTCTTGGTGAAGCCGGAGGGTTCGAAGCGCTGATGGGCGAACTTGCGGACCAAGGCGTCCAGCGGCACGCCGTATTGGAGCGCCATGCTGGTCAGTGTGCCGATGCTGTCCATCAGGCCGCCGATGGTGGAACCTTCCTTGGCCATGGTGATGAACAATTCGCCGGGCTGGCCGTTTTCAAAAAGACCGACGGTGAGATAACCTTCGTGGCCCGCGATGTCGAATTTGTGGGTGACCGCGGTGCGGGTATCGGGCAGGCGGCGGCGCAAAGGCTGGCCGGCCTGTTCGAGCAATTTGGCGATCTGGGTTTCGAGTTCCTTGACCCGGATGACTTCCTGGGCTGCCGCCTCGGCTTTGTTGCCGCCCTCGTTGGTCTTCTTGGTGTTGAGGGGCTGGGAACGCTTCGAGCCGTCGCGGTAAATGGCCACGCATTTGAGGCCCATTTTCCAAGCCTGCACGTAGGCGTCGCGGATGTCTTCCGCAGTGCAATCCTGCGGCAGATTCACGGTTTTGGAAATGGCGCCGCTGATGAAGGGCTGCGCGGCGGCCATCATTTTCAAGTGGGCCATGTAACGAATGCTGCGGCAGCCCTGGAAGGGTTTGAACGCGCAGTCGAACACATCGAGATGTTCGAGGCGAAGTCCGCTTGGGACGGTTTTGCCGTTGTCCTGAATGTCTTCGATGGTGTCGTATTTCTCGATGTGGGCGATGATTTTCTCAATGTCCGTACTCTTGTAACCCAGTCGGCGCAAGCCTTCGGGGACGGTGCGGTTGACGATCTTGAGCAGTCCGCCGCCGGCCAGCAGTTTGTATTTGACGAGCGCGATGTCCGGCTCGACGCCGGTGGTGTCGCAATCCATCAGGAACGCGATAGTGCCGGTGGGGGCGAGCACGGTGACCTGGGCGTTGCGATAGCCATATTTCTGGCCGCGTTCGAGGGCGCGGTCCCAGCAACGGCGGGCTTCATCCTTCAAATAATTGAACTCGCGGCTGGGCTGAATTTCCTCGACGGCTTCGCGATGCTGCTTGATGACGCCGATCATGGATTCGACGTTGTCCTTGGCCTTGGGATTGCGGACGTGGGCGCACCGGGCGTCCATGTAGCCCTTGAACGGTCCCACCGTGGCGGCGATCTCGGCGGATTGCTCGTAAGCGTGGCCAGTCATGATGGCGGTGAGGGCGCCGGCGAGGGCGCGGCCTTCGTTGGAATCATAGGCCAGGCCGTAGCTCATGATGATCGAGCCAAGGTTGGCGTAACCAAGGCCCAGGGTGCGGTAAATATGCGAATTCTCGGCAATTTCCTTGGTGGGATAGCTGGCGTTATCCACGATGATTTCCTGCGCGGTGATGAAAATTCGCGCGGCGGCTTTATAACGCTCGACATCAAACACCCCGTCCTCACGCTTGAACTTCATAAGGTTCAGCGACGCGAGATTGCAGGCCGTGTTATCCAGGAAAACGTATTCCGAGCAGGGGTTCGTGGAATGAATCGGCTCGGTGCCTTTGCAGGTGTGCCATTTTTGGATGGCGCCATCGTATTGCAGGCCGGGATCGCCGCAAATCCAGGTACCCTCGGCGATTTTGTTAAGGAGCTTGCTGGCATCCTTTTTCTCGAGCGGCTTCTGCGTGGTGACGGCGCGGGTCCACCATTCGTGGCCTTCCTCAGCGGCTTGCATGAACTCATCGCTGACGCGGACGGAAAGATTTTCGTTTTGATACATGACGCTGCCGTAGGCGTCGCCATTATAAGAACCGTCATAACCCTGCTCGATCAAGGCCCAGGCTTTGCGCTCCTCTTTTTGCTTGGCATCAATGAATTCCTCGATGTCGCCATGCCAGTCGCGGAGGGTGTTCATCTTGGCGGCGCGGCGGGTCTTGCCGCCGGATTTGACGACGTTGGCCACCTGATCGTAAACCTTGAGGAAGGACATGGGGCCGCTCGGACGACCGCCGCCGCTGAGCTTCTCGCGGCTGGAACGAATGGGCGTGAGGTCGGTGCCGGTGCCGGAACCGTATTTAAAAAGCATGGCCTCACTGTAGGCCAGGCGCATGATGTCTTCCATGTTGTCCTGGACGGATTGGATGAAACAAGCGCTGCCCTGGGGATATTCGTATTGCGTGGAGGCGCGCTCGGCCTGGCCGGTCTTGCGATTGTAGAACCAGTTGCCGCGGCCGGAATTCTTCCCGACACCGTACTGGTGGTGCAGCCCGACGTTGAACCAGACGGGGGAGTTGAACGCGCCGTATTGATTGAGGCAAAGCCAGGTCAATTCGTCGTAATAGATTTCGCCGTCGGCCTTGCTGAAATAGCCGTCCTGAATGCCCCAATCCGCGATGGTGCGGCAGATGCGATGGATGAGCTGGCGGACGGAAGTTTCGCGCTCGGAGGTGTTGAGTTCGCCGTAAAAATATTTGGAGACGACGACTTTCGTGGCCAGGATGGACCAGGACTTGGGGACTTCGACATCAGTTTGCTTGAAGATGACCTTGCCGGCGTCATCGGTGATTTCGGCGGTGCGTTTTTCCCATAGGACCTGGTCGAAGGGTTTTACGCTGGCATCGCTGAAAACGCGCTGGACGGGCAGGGATTTCTTGGTGGGGAGATGGCCCTTGTGCGAACGGGTGACGGCGGGAGCGGGCGCGGTGCGGCGGCGGCTCCGAGCGGAGGGTGAGGACAGTACTTGATCATGCGTGTCTATCATTGAATTACCTTTCCAACCGAATAGTTCTCTAAATTTCTAAAATTTTGGGCTTAACCCATTTCGCGGAGACAAATCGAGCGGAAAAACAGTAAAAACATCGTTGTTTTCACGCTTTTCGGGGGATTTAGCCCGCCAAAAAACCCCTTTCCGTAGGGGATGGCTAAAACTTATCCACAACCCCTAGTGGTGACAAGAGAATTTTCAAAAAAAGTTACGCTAACGTTATTCCCCAATAAATTAAGGTCAAAATGGCTGTTGGAAAGGAGGTTTTGGGAGTTGTTCGCACGGTGGGAAAACCGGTTGTGAATAACTTGCGAGAGATTTAATTGCGGGGGTTCGGAAGCCGAAAAACCTCACCTATACCCCATGCGATCTGCCGACAAAAGGCGACACATGCCGACACATGGCGACCAATTAGCAATCCCGGGGCAGGACGCATCTAAAATTAGCGCTTTTTCTCATTATCGCCGCGGCTTTAGCCCTGTGTCTCGCCACCGTGAGAGAAGCGGAGCCGTTTTAACGGCTTTGAACACGATAAGCCGTTAAAACGGCTGAAGACAATCCCTCGGTTGGCAGATCACCGGGCCAAAGCCACGGTGTTAATGAAAAAGGCCTCAAAAACACTGAGATTTAAACGCGTTTGCCCTAAGTGCAAGCCGTTATCCCGAAAAACACTGTTGCGCGCATCTGGAATTCCAAACGCCGCAGCCTGCATCCGCCCGGATGTCAAAGAACCCCTCCCTACGGTTTGAACATAATTGCAACTGAATGATTCTGCAAGAAATTTGGCGCTCAAATTTCAGCAAAGGAAACCGGAGTTGAAATGGCCGCAAGAAGGCGCAAGAGACCCAAATGAGATTGCTCAGTCCCGAGCCGATCAAGAATCTTGAATCTAAATTCAAACATGACTGCCGGGCGTCCGGGTGATGAATACGCGTTTCATATGGGCTGATGTAGCACGCCCAAGTCGCGCGTCCTGTGGCGGCTCGGTGTCAGGGCTTTGTCAACTCCAGCCATTTTTGAGCAACATCTTTTCTAACAATAACGGTCCAATCGGATGATGAAATATTCCTTCGCTTTCCTGTCTTCAAATCCAACAACCAAGTCCGCCCCCAAAACCTGCTATTGTCATTGAGGACTACAAACCCACTCTCGGGATCCATATCAATAGTGATTCGTGCCCAGGAGGGGAGGGTCAGTTCCTTTGTGGGCTTCGCTCCCGTTTTTGCAAAGTCATAAACCAAATATTTCATGGGACCCTCGTCATTCTGCCAGCCGCGCCGCGTAAAGACATGAACCATTTCGCCACTGGCGTAAATGGCAATCAAACCTGGAGCGTTGGAAAATTGAACAGTCGCCACATTCGGAGTATTCAGCTTTGCCAACCAGGGCAATCGGCCCGCAGCCTCAACTGCGATCCACTCTCCGCTCTCGTCCGCGACTTTGCATCCGCTGGGAAGCATTTCTCCATTTCGCACTTGCCAGATTGATTTCGGCGTGGGTTGTTGCCATGCGCCCACCTTTTCGTCGTCAGTCACTCTTTCGTTCGCCGGAAAATGCCACGGTTTTATGTGAACACCTTCAGCCGTAATAACCACCAATTGCTGAGTGCGCAACTCCTGAACTGGGTTAAAACTTTTTCCAGTTTCCACCCTAACAAATAACCGCGTGCCAGAGGAATCACGTTCAACTGGTCCATGTGACAGGATGTTCGTAAAACCAAGCTTTGAGAGCATCTGTTTCTTTTCTTTCAAGGAGATTTGAAGGACCACTTTGCCATCAGGCAAAGTGATCGTTTGGGACGTCCCGCAAACGCAGAAGGCCAGTGATCTGATCAAAATCGCGATAAATAAGATGAAGCGTGTGCGGCTCATGTTGTGTCTCTCTTAGCCGAGATCGCTTATTCTTCCGCACTGGGCGGAGGATTTTCCGTTGGTATCTCTTCATCCATAGTCAATTTCAGTACTAAAATATACCTATGTCGAATACTGGCTGAGCACGATAGTTCTGGCGAGACCGTTCTTTGGCTTAAATTCGTTTACTTTTTCGACCGTCTCAATCCGCGGGTGTTTTGCTGGGAGGCTTGGTTCCGTGGCGGGTTGCGGCGTTTGGTTTCAATGGTTTTGGGGCGGGCCTTCGGGACTAAGATCACCGGGCAGCCTTCGTAGCCGAAGGCGGCGCGGATTTCGTCGCCGAGATATTTTTTATAGGCGTCGGAAAATAGTTCGTCACGGTTCACGAAGAGCAGAAAGGTCGGCGGGGCCTGGCGGACTTGCGTGGCGTAGAAAAAATTCAGGCGATGACCCGCCGCGCTGACCGGCTGGCGGCGTTCCACGGCGTCGTTGATGGCGCGATTTAACAGTCCCGTCGGGATTTTTTGTTTCAATTGCGCGGCCACGTAGCGCACGGCTTCGAGGAGGCGGTCGAGGTTGAAGCCGGATTGCGCGGAGGTGAAAATGACGGGCGCGTAATCAAGGAAGAAAAGATGCTGTTGCACCCAATCGCCGAATTCGCCCAGCGTGGTCATGTGCTTCAGCCGGCGCTCGTCGCGGTTGCGGTGTTTGGCCTGGCGCCGCTCCAATTCCTCCTCGCGCGCTTTGCGGACTTGTTCCTCGACCATATCCCATTTGTTGACCACCACGATGCAGGCCTTGCGCGCTTCCACGATTCGGTCCGCAACTTTTTTGTCCTGCTCGGTAATCCCGACTTCGGCGTCCAAAACCAGCACCGAAATATCCGAGCGGATGATGGATTCCTCGGCGCGGTTGACGCTGAAGAACTCGATGGAATTATCCACGCGGCGGGTTTTGCGCATCCCGGCGGTGTCAATCAACAGGTAGGATTGCCGCACGCCATCCGTCTCGACTTCAAAGGGCACATCCACGGCATCGCGGGTGGTGCCGGGAATCGGGCTGACGATGACGCGCTCGGAGTGGGTGAGGGCGTTGATGATCGAGGATTTGCCGACATTGGGCCGGCCAACGATGGCGAGCTTGATGGGGCCGGTCAGCTTGTTTTCCTCGACGGGTTTTCCATCGGCATCCAATTCCACCGGCGCAGGCTCAGTCGCGGCTTCCTCCGGCGGCAGCAACGCAAGGGCGGTCTTCATTAAATTCTCGATGCCCTCGCCGTGGATGGCGCTGACGGGAAAAACTTTTTCAAAGCCAAGTTCGGCGAATTCCAGCGCGGCGGTTTCGGCGCGGTAGGTGTCCACCTTGTTGGCGGCGACGAGGACGGGTTTGCCGGATTTGCGCAGGCGCATGGCGACTTCACGATCCAGCGGCACGACGCCTTCCTGCACGTTGACGACGAGCACGATGACGCTGGCGGCTTCGATGGCCAATTGCACCTGGTCCAAGGCGGCCTTGATGATGACGTCGGTGGATTTCTCGCGGCGCAACAGGCCGATGCCGCCGGTGTCCACGAGCGTGAACGCGCGCCCACCCCATTCGGCTTCGGCGCTGACACGGTCGCGCGTGACGCCCGGTTCATCGTGAACGATCGCGATGCGCTTCCCGACGATGCGATTAAACAACGCCGACTTCCCGACATTGGGCCGGCCGACAATGGCAATTAAACCAGACATAATATCATCATGCAGCAGAATGGGTGTGGGCGAAAGGTAAAAGCGGCAGGGGATTTGTGAAAGATCCAAGCACCAAACTCCAAGCTCCAACATCCAGAGAAACACCAAGCATCAATCACCAAATTTCACAAACTCGACAGCGTTCGGGCTCCCGTCGGGACGAAATCAGTCCGGCGAGGGTTGGTGACGAGACTCAGATTGGTCCTTGGAATTTGATGTTTCTCTGGATGTTGGAGCTTGGAGTTTGGTGCTTTCAGAAGGGCCGCGTTTTCGAAAACCAAACAACCTTGTCCCGTCGCGTCCGCCTTTGCTACGCTCGCACCCATGCCGCTGGCAAATCCCTTCCGAGGCGTGGACCGCCGCACCGTCTGGCTGCGCTTGATTTTGTTGACTTCGTGTTTCGTCACCATGCTCGCGTCCGCTCCGCTATGGATTAATTCGCGCGTGTTTCCCGTGCTGCCGATTGCGCCCGGATTTCCCATCCTGCCCGCGCCATGGGACAAATGGTTTTTTGGCGCGATGCTCCTGTCTCTCGTGCTTGCGGTACGGTTTTACCATCCGGCGGTGAAAGTCTTTTTGATCGCCGGTTTCTTTGCGTATTGCGAAGACCAGAATCGCGGCCAACCATGGTTTTACATGTATTGGGTCATGCTTTTGCTTACGCTCTGGCCCGCACCGATTGCGCTCGCTGCGTGCCGATGGTCCATCTCGGTGGTTTACATTTGGAGCGGTATTCAAAAATGCAGTCCACATTTTTTTAACGGCGAGCCAGCCTGGTTTGTCGCGCCAGCGGCGAACTGGCATTTGCCGGCACTCGTCATAGACCTGTTGCGTAGGGCCATCACGACGGCACCGTTTGTGGAGTTCGGCATCGGAGTCGCGCTGTGGTCAAAACGATTGCGGCGCACCGCCATTGTGGCGACGGTGCTGGTGCATGGCAGCGCGCTGCTGTTTCTCGGGCCGCTGGGCCGCAATTATAATTGGATCGTCTGGCCGTGGAACGTCGCGATGATTGCGCTGGTGCTCGCGCTGTTTGGCCAGGGTAAATCGCAGCCTGGTTCCATTCCAAAATCGCGGGTTCTTAGCGATTCGTTCATCGATTTGCGCCGCTCGAAACTGGCGTTGACTTTAGTTGCCTTATACGGGCTATTGCCCATCCTGAGTTATGTGGGTTTGTGGGATTCGTATTTTTCATTCGCGCTCTATGCCGAAAACGCGGCCACCGCGAATGTCTTCGTCACACAAGCCTACGCGGAGCGATTGCCGCCGAAAATCAGGTCGTATGTCAAACCGTTTCCGCAAGCTTGCGATCCGCAATTTCAAGGCCCGCTGGTTCTGATGCACGGCGCGTGGTGTTATGAGGATCTGCATGTGCCGTTCATACCCGAGCCACGGGTTTATCGGGCGCTCTTTCGTGTCCTGCGCGTCTATTCGCAGGAACCCGGCGATTTGCGGCTGATTGTTGGTCCGCGTTTTGGCCCGGTGCAATTTTACGAAGGCGACCGCCGGGTGCTGCTCAAGTCGAAGTGAGGCGGGAGGGGGAAGATGCGGGATACAGGATTCGAAATGCGCGATGGGCTACGTATCCCGCATCCCGCATCCTGCATCTCGTATCGCGCCCGTCTCCTCGAAGGCGCTTGCTTTGGCCGGATGCCCCCGCCAGAATGGCTTGACCGCGCCGCGAAGCATCCTTAGCTGCGGATGAGGCGCGCGCAACAATCGAATATGCCGAATCGAATTTGGATTTTTGCCGTCCTTGGGTGGTTGTGTTGCGGCATCGCTCCCGCCTACTCAGTCCCGGAAAGCGAGCATTATACGGTGGATGTTTGGACGACGGAGGAGGGGTTGCCGGAAAATACTGTGATCGCAATGACCCAAACGCGGGATGGTTATCTTTGGCTTGGGACATTCAATGGCAGTCTGGTGCGGTTCGATGGCATTCACTTCACTTCGTTTGACGAAAACAACACGCCGGGATTGGACACGAGCCCGGTGGTATTTCTGTTCGAGGACAGCCGGACTAACCTCTGGGTGGGCACGCAGGCTGCGGGCGTGATGCGAATCAAGGATGGCCAGGTGACGCGAGAACCCATCGGCGGCCACAGCCGGGAAGGGAGATTGATTGCCGTGAGCGAAGATTCGGAAGGAGCCGTCTGGTTTTTCACAGCCGACGGACAACTATTCCGTTATCGGGACGGCAAGGTCGAAGTCTGTCACATCAATACCTTGGGCGACCCGAGCTATGGCCATACTATGATCGCCGAAAAATCCGGCACGATCTGGGTCGGTACGGATCGAATCGGCGGAGCACGCATGTTCGGCATCAACCCGAAGCTGGCTCCGGGGCAAGGTTTTTTGGAGCAGGTTTTGGAAGTGACCAACCACCTTGATTATCTGCTGGCCAGCAAACAAGGCGGCTATTTTCGTCTCGCCGGAGGCGAGGTTCAAAAATGGAATGAGCATGGTCTGGAGCGCAATTTGGGGCCTTACCCCTCAGCTTGGGATCCTATTACAACGCGCATTCATTGCGCCTGTGAGGATTGGAATGGCAATTTGGTGGTGGGAACCTCCGATAAGGGTGTGTGGCTGTTTGACATGGTAGGCAAAGCCGCGCCCGCGCACATCGAGGGATTGTCTCACGAAACGATCCTGAGCTTGTGCCAGGACCGCGAGGGCGATCTCTGGGTCGGCACTGACAGCGGCGGTTTGGACCGCGTCAAGCGCCAGGTGTTTAAGGTGGTGCCGGAATCCTTGGGCAAGACCGTGTTATCAGTCTGCGAAGACCACGACGGAAGCATTTTATTTGGCGTAATTAATGACGCGCTCAATCGTTGGCAGGGCGGTGAAGTGCGCAGATTGGGTGTGGGCCAATCGCTCGCGGGCGCCAGCGGTTCCATCGCGTTCGTAATGCCGGCAACCAGCGTAGGTTTTCGTTCTGTGTTCGTTGACCACGACCGGAAAATCTGGGCGGCGGCAATTCGCGCGGGCCTGTGGCAGATAGAAAAGGAGCGGTTTGAGCAAGCTCCTGGCGCTGAATCGCTTAAATCCATAAGTGATCAAATTTCCGTGATTCATGAGGACCGCAGCAATCGAATGTGGCTGGGCGCGCAGGACGGCCTGGCGCTCCGGAACGGCGATGGTTGGAAAATATTCACTAAGCATGACAATTTATCTTCGAGCGCAATCAGGGCCATTGCGGATGATGCCGACGGCAACCTCTGGATCGGAACCGACACCGGGTTGAGTTGTTTGCGAAACGGCCAATTCACTGCGCTCCACAAAAAAGACGGGCTGCCGAGCGAACACATTTATGCGCTCTACGCGGATTCTCAAGGCTGCTTGTGGATCGGAACGTCCGGCGGTTTGGCACGGTTGTTGGCGGGGAAGCTGACTCCATACACCACCCGTGATGGCCTGAGCGGCAACAGCATTGACTACATTATCGAGGACGATCAACACAACCTTTGGCTCGGTTCCAACGCGGGGCTGATGCGCGTTTCCAAAAAGGATTTGAATGACTTCGCCCAGGGTCTCATCAAATATATCGCCTGCCGTTCCTACGGCAAAGCGGACGGCCTGCCCACGCGCGAATGCACCCAGGGTTCGCAACCCGCCGCCTGCCGGGCGCGCGACGGCACGCTCTGGTTCGCCACCATCCGCGGCCTGGTTTTCGTAAACCCAAACGACCTCAAGCCCAACACCAATCCCCCCCCCGTGGCGATTGAATCCGTCTGGATCAATGGCGAAGCCGTGGAGAAAACCAACTCGATACGCGCCTCGCTGGCATCGCTCATCACCGTGCCGGCCGGTAGGGATCGCGTGGACATCCAATACACCAGCCTGAATCTGGCTGCTGCGAACAAGGCGCGCTTCCGCTATCGCATGGAAGGTCACGAAACCGCGTGGACAGATGCGGACGCCAATACCCGCATTGCCCATTACCCGAAACTTCCGCCGGGCGATTACACTTTTCACGTGAAAGCGTGCAATGAAGATGGGTTTTGGAACGAAGCGGGAGCCACGCTCGGTTTCCAGGTTGAGCCGCCGTTCTGGCAGAAATGGTGGTTTCGCAGCGCGGTGGTGATCTTTGTCTTTGGTTGGGTCAGCGCCACCGTGTATTATTTTTCCACTCAAAAACTGCAACGGCAACTCGGCGGACTGCGCCAGCAACAGGCGTTGGAAAAGGATCGCGCGCGAATTGCGCGGGACATCCACGATCAACTCGGCGCGAGCCTCACCCAGGTTTCGATGCTGGGCGAGATGGTCGAGAGCGATAAGAATCATCCCGAAGAAGTAGAGGCGCACGCCCGGCAGATTTCCCAAACCGCCCGCGACACTTCGCGCGTGCTGGATGAAATCGTCTGGACCGTCAACCCATCCAACGACACGCTGGACGGCCTGATTAATTACGTCTGCAAATACGCCCAGGATTATCTCGCCGTCGCGGGATTGCGCTACCGTCTCGATGTTCCCGCCCAATTGCCCGCCACGCCGATTTCGCCCGAGGTGCGCCACAACGTTTTCCTCGCCGCCAAGGAAGCGATCACGAATGTCGTGCGCCACGCCAAGGCGACCGAGGTCTGGCTGCGGCTGCGCCTGGAGCCGGGCAGCTTCACGCTTGAAATCCAGGACAATGGCCGCGGCCCCGCCGGGTTGGAGGGCAAGCAGTCCAGAAATGGATTGCGCAACATGCACAAAAGAATGGAAGATGTGGGCGGCCGTTTTGCGATCACCGCCGCGCCGGAAGGCGGCGCGCTGGTTCGCCTGACGGTGCCGGTAATTAGAGTTGATTAACATGGCCACGACCGTTTCCATCGTCGAAGACAACGAACAATTGCGCGGCACCCTGGCGCGGCTCATCAACCGCGAGGAAGGCTTCCGCTGCCTGAGCCACTACGGCACCGCCGAGGCCGCCCTCGAAGCTTTGCCCAAGGACAAGCCCGACGTGGTGTTGATGGACATCAACCTGCCCGGCATGAATGGCGTGGAATGCGTGCGGCGGTTGAAACAAATTACGCCTGAAACCCAGGTCGTCATGCTCACCGCTTACGAGGACACGGAGAATATTTTCAACGCCCTCGCCGCCGGCGCGAACGGTTACCTGCTCAAGCGCGCCCCGCGCACCGAGTTGCTGGACGCCCTGCGCGAAGTCTGCCGCGGCGGCTCGCCCATGACCACGCACATCGCGCGCAAGGTTGTGCAATCCTTTCAGAAGGCGGGCGTTTCCCCGCAGGCCACCGAGAACCTTTCCACCCGCGAACAGGAAGTCCTCGACTGCCTGAGCCATGGATTTCTCTACAAGGAAATCGCCGAGAAACTGGGCATCAGCTACGAAACGGTCCACACCCACATCCGGCGCATCTACGAAAAACTCCAAGTCCGCACCCGCACCGAAGCCGTCGCCAAATTCCTCCGGCGTTGAACAAACGGAGCGCGTTTTAATGCCGCGGAACATATCGTTTGGTTACTTCGATCTATCATGGCAACCCGGGCCTTCAATTTGGCCTGACTTGAGATTCAATAAATTCCAGGACCTGTATTGACTTATTAAAGTATTCGCTTAACCGAGCTATGGTTATCCCAACGTCTTTTCCGTGAGCAATTTTGTGGCGAAAACCCATTATCGAGTCAATGGCGTCTTTACGTCCATCTTCATCAAGATATTTTTCCAATTCAGAAGCCCAATGAGAATCAAAGCTTCTGGCAATTATCACAAACTTCTCCGCGTTTGGATTCTGAACAGTCTTTAGTCTTGATGAAGCGTAGTTTGACACTTGACGAGCAGAAGTCCTTTCTACGAATTCCGAATAAATCTCTTGGATCCCATTTTCTAAAAGACCAGCCGTTCTGATACAAAAATATCGAGCCCAATGAGAGAGCAATTCAACGTCTCTTGTAGAAGCAGATGCCTTCTTCATCAAAGCGTCTAAGCTTTGAATCTGCCGAGAGATCTCCAAATGTTTCATTCAACGTTTGCAAAAGCGTCGCTTGCCTCTTTGAGGCGCAAGGTCACATTTGTCTCGTCAGACGTCGCGCTCGTGGTTGCGCCGGTGTATGTGTCCTTTTTCAGCAATTGATCATAAGCGGTGGCGACCATCGCGGGCTTTTTGATTTTGCCTTTGTCCAGCCGTCTCGCTATTCCTACAGTTACAGAGTCAAAAACCGCAGCGTTCAAACTTCCTTGCGGCCGGAATGCTCGCTCGCCAAGGGTTTTTAAACAAATTGCAATAACAGATTTAAATTCCGCTGAAGCCCGCTCTAAAAATTTCTTTGGAGGGTTGCGGTATCGAGATACAAAATCATTTAGAAATTCATTTACCGGCTTTTTGTATTTCTCTGTCTCGAGGTAAAAAGCGAGAAATCGCAAGATTAATTCCTGGTCCTTTAACCTTAGACTCCGTTTCCCGAAAATACGGCGCCAATTCGTGTCTTCGTTGAGAGTCTTTAACAATAAGATTAAATCACCATAAGAGGCGGCTGTTCTGACTTCTTGTGCAGTAAGTTTTAGCCCTCCGGTATTGAGGCGTTCAAAAATATGGTATATGCTTGTGTTTCCATCCAGTGGAGAATCCTGTTTTATAATTGTTGCATGGATTATAGAATTCTCCAGCCTTAATCGGTCTTTTTCATCGAGGTCTTCATATGCAAGGCCATCAAATGGTTTTTGGACTTCAACGAGCTTAAAAGCCTGAGTTTTGTCTTTGTCGTCCTTGGGGTTAAAATAACCTTCAAAAAAGAATTGAAGTGTTCTTAGTCTCTGCTGCCCGTCAATGATCAGAAATTTGTTAGTATCAGGTTCCTTTGCAAGAAAAATACCCGGGACGGGTAGACCGAGCAAAAGGGATTCAATAAAACGAGAGGCATCTTTAATGTTCCAAACATATCCTCTTTGGAATGGTGGTGCGTAAATTTCTTTTCGCTTCATCCTTCGAACTATTCCATCAACATCATAATCTGCCCCAAAGGAAGTGATGTCATAACGGATGACAGGCACACTAGAATCGTTTTCGGATTCATCAATTACCTGATCACTCATGATCTCTTCAAAGACTTTTTGTTTTGCCATAAGGTACCCTTTAGTTATTTAATATGCTCCCCAGCTTTAAGGTCACAGATTGTGACCTTAAACGAGCCGTCTCATCTGTTTCCTCCTGAGTCAGTTGGAACATAAAATCAACGGGAAAACGACTTGAGTTGCGCTTGACCGCTTGATTCAGAGCCTTGGTGGTCACACCATAAATCGCTGCCAGATCCGAATCCCGCATCACTTTCTCGCCGCGAATCAGCGGAATCGAGCGCTCAATTCGTTCCATCGGAATCAGATTTGTTTGTTCGCTCATGGTTTTGGGGTAGTCACAATATGTGACCACCTTATCTCATTTCTCCGCCCCCGCCAACTTCCATTAAAATCCACGATTTCCTTGATGTGCGGCACGCACCATTGGCATACCTGCCGACTCAAGCTTATCCTCCAAGCCAAATTCAGGGGAAGCGCCGTTCATTTCTTTGGCGGCAGTTCGCGGATGAAGGACCATGAAACTTCCGCCTTTTGGCCGTTATCGTAGTAGACAAAAAAACCGGCGTGGCACCAATCCTCGATTTCCAGATGGTCAAAGCTGGCCTTGGGCGAAATTTTATTGGCTTTGCGAATGGTTGAGTGCGGTTCGAGAATGCACAGGCCGTCCGCGAACTCCACGTCAAAAGCATCCTCCCAACTCAGGTAACGGACATTCTTGATCTTGGAGAACTTGGCGGTGCCAAACGGCACTTTGGCATTTTTCGTTGCGTCCTTCATAGTCGTCCTTCATCCCGCAGCTCGCGTATCAACGTGATTATTCTACTATCAATCTTGGGAATGTCCATCGGTCGCATTGTTTCCAGGTTCACGCGGCTAATCAGTTTGCCGTTTTTGTCAAACACATGAACGTGACTCGGGGAATGATCTCCAATCCACCATAAGAATACGTAGCCACCGCGTCGGATTTTTCCCATATGCTCATTTCTCCGCCCCCGCCAGCACCTCCTCAAAATCCACGATCTCTTTGATCTGCGTCAGAAACCACCGGTCAATTTTGGTCAGCTCAAAAATCTCATCCATCGTGAATCCGGCGCGCATCGCGTGGCGGATGAAAAAAATCCGCTCGGCGTTCGGCGTGCTGAGTTTGCGGCTGATGACTTCGCGCGGCAGGATGGCGCGGTCGCCATAGACCTCGTTGCCGATGCGCCAGGGCTTGCCGTCGCCGCCGAGGCCGCTGCGGCCGATCTCCAGCGAGCGCAGGCATTTTTGCAGCGATTCCTTGAATGTGCGCCCGATGGCCATCGCTTCGCCCACGGATTTCATCTGCGTGTTCAGCGTCGGGTCGGCCTGCGGAAATTTCTCGAACGCAAACCGCGGAATCTTGGTGACCACATAATCAATCGTCGGCTCAAAACTCGCCGGCGTTTCGCGCGTGATGTCGTTCTTGATTTCGTCAAGCAAATATCCCACCGCCAGTTTCGCCGCGATTTTGGCGATGGGAAAACCCGTGGCTTTCGACGCCAGCGCCGAGGAGCGCGACACGCGCGGGTTCATCTCGATGATGACCATGCGACCGTTGTCCGGGTTGACGCCGAACTGGATGTTCGAACCGCCCGTTTCCACGCCGATCTCGCGGATGACGGCGAAGGACGCGTCGCGCATGATTTGATATTCCTTGTCCGTCAGCGTTTGGATCGGCGCGACGGTGATGGAATCGCCGGTATGCACGCCCATCGGGTCGAAATTCTCGATGGAGCAGATGATGACGCAATTGTCCGCGTGATCGCGCATGACTTCCATCTCGTATTCCTTCCAGCCGAGCAGCGATTCCTCCACGAGAATTTCCGAGACGGGCGAAAGCTCGATGCCGCGTTTCGCAATTTCATCAAACTCCTCGCGATTATAGGCAATCCCGCCGCCCGTCCCGCCGAGCGTGTAAGCGGGCCGGATGATCAACGGCAACCGGCCAATTTTTTCAGCGACGGCGCGGGCTTCCTCGACATTATGGGCCGTGCCGCTGATGGGCACATCGAGGCCGATTTTGAGCATGAGGTCCTTGAAAATCTGGCGGTCTTCGCCGCGCTCGATGGCCCGCGCGTTTGCGCCGATCATCTCAACGCCATATTTCTCGAGCGTGCCGCGGCGATTCAGCGCCATCGCCGTGTTGAGCGCGGTCTGGCCGCCGAGCGTGGGCAGCAAAACCAATTTGCCCTTCGCGCCGAGGCGTTTTAATTCCCCCACTTCGCGCGCGATGATTTTTTCCACGCATTCCGGCGTGATCGGCTCGATGTAAGTGCGGTCGGCGAACTCCGGGTCCGTCATGATGGTGGCGGGGTTGGAGTTGACGAGGATGACGCGGTAGCCTTCCTCGCGCAGCGCTTTGCAGGCCTGCGTGCCGGAATAATCGAACTCGCACGCCTGGCCAATGATGATTGGCCCGGCGCCGATGATGAGAACAGAATGAATGTCAGTGCGCTTCGGCATAAAGTCGGATGAATTAAAGCGATTCCCGGCAAGTTGTCATGGTTTAATTTTGGGTTGGGATTGGGCTGGACAGAAAAAATATATTTTTTAGGTGAGACCAGTTGAGATTTGCTGAGATTAAGTGAGACAGCATAAGTTTGACTGATTCTCGGGGCTTACCGCGACTTTTTCGACAGTGAATTTTTCGTCGCCAATCGGCGCCAAATGACTTCCAGCGCCGACACCGACGAAACCGGACTTGGCGCGGAATTTGGCCTGGAAAGAGCGCCGCGGGGCGAAGCCGCGACCAAATACGGAATGGAAAGGACAGGAAACAAAGTCAGGGGAATATTCGTCAATGGAATGGGGAAAGGATTTGAAGAAACTTACTCTGATAAGCATTCCCCTGAATTTACCTTTCAAATCTGATTCAATTGTCATTAATGCAGATTACCAAAAGGACAGCCCGTTTTCGTAACCTACGGTAGGTTTGACACGATTTTCACGCTTTATGAACCTTGGAGAAAAAGTCGCCACGCCAACCAATGGTTACAAGGATTTTGCGGTTTTCAGGAAACAAACGGATTTCCAAGACGCGAAAAAACTTTTTTGTCCGGCAAGCTGTTCAGTCGCCTTGGGAGCGCCGTAGGCGCGGCATCTTTGCAGAAAGCAGACGCAATTGTTCAAGCTCCGTCAGGAGCGGCATCATCGGGAATTTGATTTGCGATATATTTTGGAGCCTCACGAGAGACCGGCCGATTATGCCGCCACCTACGGGGCTGGATTTCTTCTGAGTCTGAGTTCTACAAATATGTCGCGCCTACGGCGCTTTCGTTTTGCGGCAGGGAGGCAAATTTGAATGATTAACTTTTCGCTCATTCACCGCAAAAAATTACAAACCACCTTCATCAATTGTTCCGGCGCGTCAGCGTGGACCCAATGGCCGGCGTGGGCGATGGTTTTCATGGTGGCGCGGGAGAATAATTTGTGGATGAGGGCGGCGTCACCTTCGAGGAGGTAATTCGATAATTCACCTTTGATGAATAGCGCCGGGCCGCTGAAGGTGCGGTCGGTTTCGATGGCGGCGGTGAGTACGCCATAATTCCGGTGGATGACGGGCAGATTCATTTTCCAGCGGAAAGCGCCGGTGTCGTCGCGCGTCACATTTTTCACGAGGAATTGGCGCAAAGCCATTTCTGGAATCGCGGGCGTGAGCGCATCGGCGATTTCACTGCGTTCGCGGAAGGAAGCGAGGTCGAGCGCGAGCAGCGCTTTGAAGATCGGCGCAAAAACCGGCGGGTAAGCCTTGGGCGCCATGTCCACGACGATCAATTTTTCGACGAGTTCAGGATGGCGCAACGCGAAGTGCATGGCGGTCTTGCCGCCCAGCGAATGTCCCATTATATACGCGCGGGGAAGATTTTGTGCCGCCATGAATTCGCGCAAGTCCTCCGCCATGACCGCGTAATTGAAAATGTCGCTGTGCGGCGAGCGGCCATGATTGCGCAAGTCCAAGGTGAAGACCTGATACGACTGGCCGAGGTTGCGGGCGATGGTCTGCCAGTTATCGAGTGAGCCGAACAAGCCATGCAAAATGATGAGCGGAAAACCGTCGCCGTGGCATTGAAAGTTGAGTTGCATGCGTGAATGGTTCTTTCGAGTCGGTCTTTTATGGAACCGGTTGGCTGCGGCGTCAAGCGCTTGAAAAGCGCTTTAGAAGCACCAAGCGCCAACCTCCAAGCACCAGAGAAGCTCCAAACTTCAACCGTAACTATTCAGCGGATGGCCGGTCTCCTGCTCGGCTGGGGGAAATAGCGGTAAATTTTGGAAGTGACGGGGGCGTATCTCGACACTGTTCTTGGTAGGGCTGGCGCGCTGCGCCTGCCCCGTCGCCGAGCGCAGCGTCAGGCGACGGAACGATGGCGCCGGGATACGCGCCAGCCGAAGAATTGCGCCGCTGCTGAACGCGGCGCGGATGGCGCAGCGCGCCATCCCTACCCAGAATCGTGACGAGGTATCCACAGGCGCCGGGAAAAGCGCACCGATACCTTGCAAATTGTCCGAAGCGCAAGTATGGTTTGCGTGAAGTTTTTTAGTAAGCTTATGAAAAGACGCCTGATTTATGGTCTGATTGCGGTGCTCTTGACGGCCAATCTGCTGGTTGGCGCCCGCATCTATGTTCGGTCCGCCGAGGCGGCCGACAAGGATTCCGCCTACCCGAGCCTCCAGCTTTTTTCCTTCGTGCTGGAAAAAGTGCGCAAGGATTACGTGGACGGCAAGAAGCTCACTTACCAGGAATTGGTTTACGGCGCCTTGAAGGGGATGATCAACACGCTCGACCCGCACAGCGAATTCATGGAGCCTTCGAAATACGACGATTTGCAAAAGGAAACCCAGGGCGCTTTCGGCGGTCTCGGCATCATGATTGATTTGAAGGACAATTTTATCACCGTGCTCGCGCCGATGGATGACACGCCGGGTTCGCGGGCGGGCATCCTGCCGGGAGACCGCATCATCAAGATTGACGGCAAGAGCGCGGAAGAGCTGGGTTTGCAGAATCCCTCGTCGCGCTTGCAGGAAGCGGTGGACCATCTGCGCGGCGAGCCGGGCACGGAAGTGGCGCTCACGGTGATGCGGCCCTCCACCGGCGACGTGAAGGAGATGAAGCTCAAGCGGGCGGTCATCAAGGTGGAGATGGTCAAGGATATTAATAATCGCACTGAATTTCCGCTGGGCGAGGACAAAGTGGGTTACGTGCGGCTGGTGCAATTCGGCGAGAAGACCAGCGAGGATTTGGAGAAGGCGATTCGCAAATTGAAGGCCGAAGGGATGCAGGCGTTCGTGCTGGATTTGCGCCGGAATCCGGGCGGGTTGCTGGATCAGGCCGTGGAAGTGTGCCAGAAATTTTTGCCGCGCGGGGACTTGATTGTTTCGACCGAGGGCCAGAATCCTTCGCAGAATTCCAAGCATTTTTCCAACGGGCACGGTGATGAACTGGACGGCATGCCAATGGTGATTCTCGTCAACGTGAACAGCGCGAGCGCGTCGGAGATTGTTGCCGGATGTTTGCAGGATTATCATCGCGCCGAAATCATGGGTGAGCGGACTTTCGGCAAAGGCTCGGTGCAGAGCATTCTGCCGCTCGAGGACGGTTCGGCCCTGCGTCTGACCACGGCCAAATATTACACACCCAGCCATAAAGTCATCCACGGCCAGGGCATCACGCCGGATTGCGTCGTGCCGATGTCCGAAGAGGATGAATACGCCGTGCTGCTGAAAAATCGTCCGGGCTTTGAGACCTTGTCCGCGAAGCAGCAGGAGGAACTCAAGAAAGCCCGCGACATCCAGCTCGAACGCGCCGAGGATTTGTTAAAGGGCATTCTGATTTACACGCATCACACGGTGCCCGGTCCGAAAATCGCGGCCAAGCCGGCGAAGTTGGTGGCGGAGGCGAAGTAGGATTCGTATAGCCGCCCATCATTTTGAGTTTGCGATTGGATAATGCGCGTATCTTATGTCGCTCTTACAGAGCTTGGGAGACCGATGCGCCAGTTACTACAAATATACTGCTCCTACGGAGCTGGGATGGCATCGTTCTTAGCTCCATAGGAGCGCCATATTTGTAGAAAAGGTTCTTCTGGTATTTCAAGCTCCGCAGGAGCGGCATAGAGCCACTAACGAGCCCGTTACGCGATTATATCCGAGAAATTCGGTACTTTTCAAATTCTGTGACCTTTCTCGCCATTGAAACATCATGTGATGAAACGAGCGTGGCCGTGGTGCGCGAGGGGCGCGTGTTGTCGAGCCTGGTTTCGTCGCAGATCAAGCTGCACGCGGAATATGGCGGGGTGGTGCCGGAACTGGCGGCGCGGGAGCATTTGCGAAATTTGATGCCGGTCACGCGCGCGGCGCTGGAGGCGGCGGAGCTTTCGGCGCACGAATTGGATGTGGTTGCCGCCACGCAAGGGCCGGGATTGCCGAATGCGCTGCTGCTCGGGCTAAAAGCGGCGCAGGGGATGGCGTTTGCTTTGCGCAAACCGTTTCTCGGAATTCATCATCACGAAGCGCATCTTTATTCGCCGTGGATCGTTACCGAAGGTTCACGCGGAGCAATGCTCCGCGCTCCGGGCGGAGCGCAGAGCATTGCTCTGCGCGAAGGAACAATCATGTTCGCTGATTTCGACGCCTTTGAACCAAATATTTCGCTCATCGTCAGTGGCGGGCACACCATGTTGGTGCTGGTGAAATCCGAGTTGGAGCATCAGGTGCTCGGCGCAACGATTGATGACGCGGCGGGGGAATGTTTCGACAAGGTCGCGAAATTAATCGGGTTGCCGTATCCGGGCGGCCCGGAGATTGACCGGCTCGCCAGCGACGGCAACGCGAAGGCGTATGATTTTCCGCGTCCGATGTTGCGCGAGCCGGGCGATGATTTCAGTTTCAGCGGATTGAAAACGGCGGTCCGCTATTTCATCCGCGATCATCCCGAGGTGCTGGAAGATGGCCGGAAATTGCGCGATCTATGCGCGAGCGCGCAGGCGGCAATTGTGGAAGTGCTCGTCACGAAAACCCTGCGCGCGGCAGAGCGGTGCGGCGTGGGTTGCGTGACGGCGTCGGGAGGGGTGACGTGCAATCGGGCGTTGCGCAACGGTTTGGAACAGGCCTGCGCGCGGCAAAAGCTGAAGTTGCGGCTGGCGGCGCGGAATTTATGCACGGACAATGCGGCGATGATCGGGATTTTGGCCGAACGGAAATTTTTGCGCGGTGCGAAGGAGACTTCATTGGACGCGGAGATTATGCCGGGGTGGGCGTTGGCGTGATGGGGAAGCTCCAAACCCCAAGATCCAACATCCAGAGAAACACCAAGCGCGCAAATTCCAAGTCGTGATTGGACGCGTCATACCATTTCCCAGCCACCCCTCACCCCAACCCTTTCCATGCACCGAACCCTCACCTCACCCCAACCC